>JACCDW010156684.1_pt1 | contig 46184 bp, 25 predicted proteins | sample 7449781 | NCBI WGS metagenome assembly JACCDW01 (sample SAMN15323449, study PRJNA562643) | freshwater metagenome | isolation source: river surface water | place: USA:Blue River Watershed | collected 2017-08-18
GCCATAAATTGATGAAAAAATTAGAAATAAGGATAAATACGCTGCATTTTTGTTTATTTTCCAGTTGTTATACAACAAAAGCAATGATAATAAAACCGTAAACAGTGAAACGTATAAAAGCATAGATGTGGGGATTATTACACAAAAGTACGTATTTTTAGCACATGAAAGTTGTCAATTTTTTTTATTTATTTGACAAATCTAGAGTTGTTATACAAAATTAGGAGACCTCAAAAGTTGTATTTTTGAAGGTTAATTAAGTTTATAGAAGTTTGTAACCTCACAATTATCATGAAATTATTCTTTTTGTCTACCATTATATTGGTTAGTTTATCAGGTTTTTCCCAAGAATTAAAAACAAAATCGAAATCATCAATTGGTGATAATGTCATTTATTTTATTAAAAACAAACCTGTTTTTAAAGAAGAATTAGTAGCTATAAAACCAGACGAAATAGAGTCTATTAATATTGTTAAACGAGATACTTTAGTTAACAATATAAAGTATACTAGCCAAATCTTTGTGGTTTTAAAATCACCAATTAAAAAAGAGTAATTCTTTGTTTTTATTTAAATAATTTATATATACCCTAATCGTAAACTACTTAGAAGTTGATTTACGCTTTTTTGGGTTTTAAAATATATTCCCTACCATCAGAATTGAATCCCCACAACAATGAAGAATAAATTTATCATTTCAACAGCTCAATTTGTAGTAACAACACTACTTTTATTAACATCTCAATTGATCAGTTCACAAACTGTTACTATAGAAAATAGTACAGCTGGAGCAATAACAACGTATACCTTTGAATATACCACTACACAACCTTGTAATGGTAATATTTTTTATTTGGCTATGCCGGACTCTGTTGGGTTTTTAATGACACCAAATAGCCCATTACCTATTTCAGACTATGATTTTTATATTAATAATCAGCCTGTCAATAAATCCTTGTTAAGCCAAACTTCTGCATGGAACAATTGGAGTGGCATACAAATACAATATGCAGGGGTTACCGTTCCTGCTGGGTCAAATATTAAACTTGTGTTTCGTAATATTATTAGAAATGCTACAACACCAGGGACGTATTCTTTAAATTTTAAAACAGCCAATTATCAGGGAGCGGCTATTGACCAATATTACGCTGATGTTGTCATTACGTCTAATGTGCCTTCAATAAGCGCCATTGCTCCCACGCAAGGTCAAACAGGAACAACAGTCAATTTAACCGGAACTAATTTTATTGGAGCCACTGCAGTTAAGTTTAATGGAGTAAATGCTTCAAGTTTCACTGTAAACAGCGCAACAAGTATTAGTGCGGTAGTTCCATTTAACACAACGTCAGGGAATATTACTGTAGAGACACCAAACGGAACAGCTACAGGTGCTAATTTCACAGTAGACACAACCAATTATTTAATTAACCCAACAACAGATGGAGGTTTTGAAGGAACACATGGATGGACAGTGGTTAATACTTCTAATGTCAACAAGTGGGTTATTGGTAGTGCAGGGAAAACACTCGGTACCAATGGGGCTTTTGTGTCTGATAATGGCACTACTAATACCGTAACCAATCCACAAACAACGAATAGCCGAATATATATATATAAAGATGTTGTTGTGCCGTTAAATGCTTCTTCTATTTCGTTGTCATTTAAGTATAAAAATTCGGGTAATGATGTGCCGAAACCTAGATGTTTATTTGCGTTAGCTTCTTCTTTTCCAGCTCTGCCAACTAATGGAAATTCTTACATTGTGGGTGCTGAATTTGCAACTTATTTAAGTAATGCCACTAATTGGAATACATATACCAATGATGCACCAATGAGTTTAGACAGATTACTTACTTATACAAGTGAAAATCTAATTCCAGGAGAAACCTATCGTGTTGTTTTTGAATGGGCAGCGGTTTATCAAACCAGTTATACCCAAACCTCACCAGTTACTGTATTTCCAACGGGGGGAGCCGTTCAGAGCAGCTCACCAACCTATACTCCAGGAGGTTATATCGATCATACTTTAGTAGATAATGGAGACGGAAGTAATTATGGAATTGAGTGGACTGTTGATAATGGAGCTCAAATTGTTTCAGGACAAGGCACTAGAAACATGAGAATGTTTGTTCCATTGGGTACAACAGGAACTATTTGGACTTATGCACGTTATACTGCTCCAACCCCTACTTATGTTTTTAACGGTAAGAATGGAGGTCCTTTAGCCATTGACGAGGTGGCAATGACTTTTTTGCCAGTTCCAAAAATTACAGCTATAGCACCACATTCTGGTGCCGTTGGGAGTTCAGTAATCATAACGGGGGAATTTTTTGGCGCAACTCCAGCCGATAATATAGTGTATTTAGGAGGTCAAAAATGTTCCATTACCGCCGTAACAGCTAACAGCATTACAGTAACTGTTCCTGTAAATGCCAGTTTGAATAATTTTACAGTAGTGAACACGACTTCAAATCTAAGTTGTATCAGTAGGGATAAATTTGTTCCAGTAAATACAGCATTAGCAGGATTAAGTTATAATTCTAATCCCCTAACTTCATTTGAAGCACCTATTACATTTACAACGGGCACTTTTGCAACCAGCCCTGATCAAAAGTTTGTTTTGGCGGATGTTGACGTTGATGGAAAAATAGATATATTTAGTTATTCATCAGCAGGTTTTCCTCAAATATTAATAAACAATAGAACATCTGGAGTTATTGACGCTACTACTTTTCTAGCCAATAATTCGATTACTAATGTCTCTCAAACGCCTGTGGGTGGATATTCTCCTAAAGGGGTGTTGACAACCGATTTAAATAATGATGGTAAGCTAGACTTTGCTATGTCAAACAGTGCTAACAACGGAGGTTTTGTTAATATAAATACCTCTAATTCAGGTTCCCCTTCATTACAAAACTATAATTCTTTACTGTCTTCGACAGGATCTTATCAGGTTAACGCTGCGTTTTTACCGATTGATATTAATTTGGATGGGCGAACCGATATTTTTGGAATGACTGGTTATGGTCCTTCACAAGCACTATTGTATTTTACTAAAAACACAAGTAGCGGGACAACTTTTTCTTCCACAACAGGAAATACTGCTAACACCAACTCTTACAATCAGAAATTAAACGACACTAATTTTTATTCGGGTGCATCAGGAGATTTGGATGGTGATGGTAAAATGGATGTTGTTCTATCAGGAACAGGGAAAGTTTATGTGTTAAAAAACACGACTGTTCAAGGGAATCCTGAGGTAAAAGGGTTTAGTTTTTCGGAACCAGTTAGTAAACCCATAGCTTCAGGGATTGGTTATACTGTAAAACTAGCTGATTTGGATTTAGACGGGAAACAAGATGTGATTGCAACCAACAGCGCATCAGGTCAGATTTCGGTTTATAAAAACAATTCGACAGTTTCGAGTTTATCGATTATGGACCCACAACATTTTACCTTAACTGGACTGACCGCTACTTACGGTTTGGCTTTAGCGGATATGAATGGAGATGATAAGCCAGATGTTGTAGTGACTGATAATGCAACTAATTCTAAAATTGCTTATCTAGAGAATACTTCTGTTTCTGGAACTATTTCTTTTGCTAATTCAGTTACACTTTACGCTGCAACAGGAGTGACCTATTCGCAAGTAGAAATTACGGATATTGATGGGGATAATAAACCCGATATTATTGTAGCAAATGGAACAAATGGGATTGTAATTTTTAGAAATAGATTAGCAGAAGCCGGAAAAATAAGTTCAGATCAAACGATTTGTTCGGGCTCAGTACCAGCCCCTTTAACTTCAGTAGCTCCTGCTACTTTTTCTTCAGCAGGAACGATAACCTATAAATGGCAAAGCTCTACCAACGGAATTACGTGGACGGATATTGCAAACACAAATACTTTAGGCTATACTATTCCATCAGCATTAACCACTACAACGTATTATAGACGAGCTGCTACAAATGCAACTACTTATTATTATACTAATCCAATTAGTATTACAGTAACTCCTAACCCTAGAATAACCAACACCGTTTCAAATACAATTTGCGGAGTAGGGGTTGTACCTATTAATGCAGAGACCTCAGCAGGAACAACGTCGTTCGTTAATTGGTATGATGCGGCTACCGGAGGTAGTTCGATAGGAAGAACCGCTTCAGGCATTGTTTTTAATACTCCTAGTTTGAATACCAATACCGTTTACTATGCTCAAGCTGAAGATGAATTGGGTTGTATTTCTACAACAAGGACTGCAGTAAATGCGAATATCAATTTGGCATTACCAACAGTAACTCTTGGAAGTTTTGTTACTACAAAATGTGATACTGGTTCCTTCAAAATTTCGGCGACCACATCATTGGAAGCAGAGATAAAATGGTACGATGCGGCTACAGGTGGGAATCTATTAAAAACGGGTGAAAATTTTGTAACACCTGTATTGTCGTCAAATACTATTTATTATGTTGAAGCAAGTAATTGTAACGGAGCATCTACACGTACAGCGGTTTCATTAACACTGATAACTACTCCATCAATTACGTCTGCTCCGAGTATAACCGCTTGTCAATTATCAACTGTAAATTTGACGGCACAAGCTTCTTCAGGAACAATAAATTGGTATGATGTAGCTACAGGAGGAAGTTCAAATTTAGCCTATGCTACCATTAATAATTTAAACGCAACAACCGCTCGTTATGTCCTCGCTTCCGCAACTCAAAATGGAGTAACATGCGAAAGTCCACGAACATCAGTTACTGTAACTATGGCTTCAGCCCCGTCGATTACAAATGCCGTAGCTAACCCTACAATTTATGGAACATATAACGCTAACTTATGGGTAACTGTCCCAACAGGGTCTGCTGTGAACTGGTATTCGGATAGTGCAGGCACACAGCTATTACTTGCAGGAAATGGATCTTTCACTACACCAAGTGTTTCTCAAACAACTTCTTTTTATGCAATTGCAACGAATTTATCAACAGGTTGTCAATCTATACCAAGAGTTGTGACAATAAATTATTCAGGACCACTTTTTAATGCATTGTCAAATACTTTTGCAGCAACAAACCAAGAAAATGTTGTTATTAAGGCATCGGGTTTAAGTCGATATTCTAGTTATGTTTGGGAACGTTCAAATAACGGGGGTAATTCTTGGACAACAATTACAGGTTCCTTGGAAGCCGGGATTACTTACGCTGGATTTTCTGGAGCGAGTGGAACGACAGCTTCGTTAATAATTTCAAAAGCGGATGCTAAGCTACATGGATTTCAGTATAGAGTAAGATTAACAGGAACAGACACTTATAGCATTATTGTTTCCAACGCTTCTATTCTTACAATTGCCGATGTTTATGGAGAATGTGCTACAGGAACAATTCCAGTTCAAACAGTTACTAGTTCAACACCCAAAACAGGATTAACCACCTTAGGAGGTACTGCATTTACTAGTAATTCAAGCGCCCTGACAGATACCAATATCCAAACAGGTATGGTTGTGTTGAACTCTGATGTGCAAAATAGTACTAACTCATTAAATTTTGATGGGGTGGATGATGGAGTAAATATTGGACAACCTGCATCAATCCAAGCAATTAGTTCAGGAATTACAGTGGAGGCATGGATAAAACCAAATACTTGGACAAATACTTGGGGAGGAAGTTACAATGGATATACGGGTTTGTATGATAGATGGTATACTTCACCTATTGTTGAGAAAGATGGTGCTTTTGCATTACGAATTGGATCTATAGAAGAGGCAGATACCTCAAGTCCAGGATGTCCTACCTATAATTCGAGTACTGGAGATTGGGAAATTTGTGATTGGTCAGGTTGTTATGTTTCGTATTACCCTTGTAAAACAGAAAAAGGAGTGATAGCTTTTACTGTATTTGGCGCCAATGGAAATAATTATACAATTAAAACAGACATTGGAACTAATCCAATTAATTTAGGGGAGTGGTCTCATGTTGCTGCAACTTATGATGCTTCTTCAGAAAAATTCAGAATCTATGTTAATGGATCCCTAATTAAAGAAGTTTCAAATCAATATGATTTTACAGCAATCGCTAATGGAGGAAATCTTTTCCTTGGTTTAAATCCATATCAATATGTGAATTTTGATTTGGAACGAAAATTTAATGGGACAATGGATGAAGTTCGAATTTGGAACACAACAAAATCAGCTTCCGATATTATGACAAATAAAAATAATAGTGTTCTTGAAAATGCTGGTCTAGCAGGCTATTATAAATTTATGGATGGCGAAGGGACTACAGCAAAAGATTTGTCTGGTAATAATGCCAATGGGATCTTACAGAATTTTTCTTTTTCAGGCGCTTCTAATTGGTCTACGGATGCTCCTTCGACCTTGGCATTAGACACTAAAAAACTAGCAACAATAACTGCTGATTTAGGAAGTTCATCCCTTTTAAATGGGATTAAATTAGCAGGATTTTCAGGGTTAAAAGAAGGCGCTACTACTGTGACACCAAACTTTACTGGTGGGTATGTTGAATCAAGTACAGATGGGACTACTTGGACACGTCAAATACCCAATATACCAACCTTACCTACAAACGGAAAAGTTTTAGCGTTAAATGAAATCAACGCACGATATATACGAATAAGAAAAGAGGATCAAACGACAAATGCATATTTTGGAATTTCTGAACTTGGATTCACAGGAGGGGGATATGCAACAGTTCCATATATTCGAAAAGCCCTTCCTACAACAAAGTATGTTTTATCAGGAAAAGAATTAAATTTATCCGCAGTGGCTAATGCCATTTCAGGAGAAACAATAGCATCGTATCAATGGAGTTCAAGTACTAGTGCTTTAGATGGGACTTTTACCAATCTAACAGATGGTGGAAACACAAGCGGGGCAACAACATCTAATTTAATTATTTCAAATTATACAAACGGAATTTCTACCTACTATCGTTTGACGGCTACACAATCCAATGGATGTGTTGTTAGCACTCAAGTTTTAGTCAATTTAGAGACAAGCCCATATTATCCTTTGACAACAGGGACAAGTACATTACATCAGTTGAGTTCCTGGACAGTAAACGCCAACGGAAGTACTGGTTCTACTCCTATCGGATTCAATGAAGGCAAGTTTTTTATTCTCCAAAATTCTAGCGGTGGAACCTATCAAATTGGAGCAGATTGGAGTAGCCAAGGAACCCTTCAACTGAATAGTAATTCCTTAATAATACCTTCAGCATATAGTGCAACATTAAGCACAATAGATGGGTATAATTCTAGTAGTTATATCAAAACTTTGCGAACAGACTTAAGCACTACATTAGGAACAGGGTATTTAAAATCATTAGTTTCTAACTCATCTAAAGTATTTCCTATTGGAACAACTACTTCTTATTCTCCTTTAACTATTACTAATAATTTAGGAGCTGATGAAGAATTTTATGTACGTGTTTTAGATGGGGTTACTACACCAGTAGTGTCCGATTATTTAAAGAAAACGTGGGTACTGGCAAAACAAACATCTACACTTTCAGGGGGTTCAAATTTAGATGTAACTTTTGAGTGGAATCCGAGCGACGTTAATGGAACCTTATCACAACCAATGGTTTATTATGCTACTAGTGCAACCCCAACATGGACGTTATTGAGTTCAGGTAATTACACAAGTATAGAGCGAGGAACTAATTCAATAACGATTAAAGGGTTTAATGGCGTTTTAACTACGACACCAAGATTTTTTATTATTAGAAATGCTCCACCAACAATAGCTTCAATTTCTCCTAATGCATCTGGAAGCGGTACTCAAGTAGTAATAAGAGGAACCAATTTTACAGGAGCAACAGCCGTAACCTTAGGAGGAACAGCGGTTAGTTCTTTTAATGTTGATAGTGCAACACAAATAACCGCTATTGTTGGGACAGGAACTACAGGTCATGTTGCTGTAGTTACGCCGAATGGGACAGCAACACTTAACAACAGTTTTGTTCTTATTGCAGCACCTACAATAACTTCTTTTACTCCAACAAAAGATCAAATTGGAAAACCGATAACCATTACAGGAACTAATTTCATGACTAGCGGACTGTCTAGAGTAACAGAAGTGAGAATAGGAGGGGTAGTGGCTACATCTTATCAAGTAACTAGCGCAACAACAATAAATGCATTTATTCCGGTAGGAGCTACCTCGGGATCAGTAAGTGTTACAACCAATGGAGGAACTGCAAGTTTGACAGGGTTTCAAGTGGGATTTCCTGATCCAACTGCGGTAAGTTTGGTCTCTTGGTATCCTGATGTTACCACTTCAGTTGCCTATCCAAGATCAGCTTCTACATACAAACAAGGTGTAATTACTAATGCAAAATTGAGTGTAAACGGGCTCAATACATTGCAAGATTACTCAAGTAGTATTTATCTTCCTCAAATGAATTGGCAAACACCAAGTTCTAGCAGCCTTGTAAGTACATTAGATGTACAAACAGCTCCTTATATTAGTTTAAAATTTGATAATTCACTTGGAATTGATTTTGATCGATTTGTAGCACAAGGGGTAAACGTGACAGGCTCAACAAAATTACAATTGCGTTGGTCGGTAGATAATTTTAATACAAGTTTAGGAGAGTTGACACCAACAGTTAATGTAGCTTTTAATTCTAACTCGACATCTTCATATAGTTTTACTTCAATTAGTTTAGCTAATAAGCCAATTGTTGATTCAGGTCAAAATATAGAATTTCGTTTGTATGTATATAATGCCGCTGCAAATTCAAGAATTTCTTTTGTGAAAGGGAATAATTATTCTACTTCAGATTCGACTCCAACGAGTATGAGAGATGGTAGTGATGCAATCACTATTTGGGGCAAAACAAAACAAGATCCGGGATTAGCAGCAGTTTCAAATATTGAGGCAAGGCTCTCTGATCGTCAAATGGTTTTTAACACACCAGTTTCAAATACAAACGGTGCTATCACCGTTTCTACTCCTGCCAATAATGGAATTGCTGATTATACCAACAATCAAATACTCTTTAGAAACATAGGAACCACTACATTATCGGTGGCTCAAGCAGGGTCAACAGATTATGCCTCAGCCACAAGAACAGCCACAATAACCGTTAGAGATTATCCTGCTATTCAGTTTAGTAATATAAATGCTAAAGTGGGAGATCCAGCTTATACACTAATGGCAAGTTCACCTAGTTTAGGAGTAATTACATATCAATCAGGTACTACAAACACGGCTACTGTTGCATCAAATGTATTGACCATCCTTCAAGAAGGGGCGTCATTGTTAACGGCTTCTCAAGTAGCTAATGGAAATTATTTGGCTACTTCTACCAATGCTGTATTAATAGTGAAAAACACCAATAAACAAGATCCAACGTTGTCGTGGACAGCTCCAATTTATAAAACTACCGATAGTTCTATTTTTACTTTATCACGTCCTACAAGTAATAGCACAGGAGCATTTACATACTATTCAAGTAACCCTAATGTTGCAACTATTTCAGGTAATAGTGTATCTATAGTTGGTGAAGGGACTAGTACAATTACAGCGGTACAAGCGGGAGACACAGCATATAATTGGGCACAAATAGCCACACAATTAATTGTTGAATCATCAACAAAAACCAACCCTACAATAAGTAATTTTGTATCGTATACTAAATTAGTAACTGACAGTGCTTTTAGTATTACAGCACCTACAAGTACTAATTCAAATCCATTTACATACATTATTTCAAATCCAGATGTTGCAAAAATTAGCGGTAATACCGTGACAATTGTAGGTGTAGGAACAGCAAAAATAATTGCAACACAACAGGCATCAGGAATTTATAATCCAGGATCAATTGAGGCTACTTTAACGGTTAATTTACCCGCATTGCCAATAATAAGTTATACAGATCCATCTGATTTCAGAAAAAACACAACAATAACTGCAGTTAGTGGAACTTCTACAGGAGGACCAATTAGCAGTTATAGTATTTCGCCAAATTTACCACAAGGAACTAATTTTGATACTACCACAGGAGTTATCTCGGGTACTCCAACCGTAGTTTCAGAACGGAAACCGTATACGGTAACGGCTAAGAATATTGCTGGTCAATCAACGGCAACGATTCAATTAGCAGTAATTGATACAGCTCCTTCAGGATTGAGTTATACCACACCAAACACCTATTCTGTTGGTACAAGTATAAGCCCTTTAATTCCTAGCAATTCTGGTTCGTTTATTACTAATTTTACTATTAGTCCGTCATTACCTGGAGGGTTGATTCTAAATTCGATAACAGGAACCATTTCTGGGACTCCTTCTGTTGCTTCGGCAGCTACAACTTATACAATTACAGGAACCAATTCAGGAGGAAGTACTGCTGCATCAATTTCTATTACAGTAACTGATGCCGCACCTTTGAGTTTAGAATATTCTAATCCAATTGTTTTGTCGAAAGGGGAACTCATACAGCCTATTTTACCTTCTAATTCTGGCGGTACAATTACCAATTATTCTATTTTGCCAACATTACCGTCTGGATTGACCTTTAATTCTATTTCAGGAGCCATTTCAGGAAGACCGGCTGTCAACTCTTCTCAAACAAATTATACGATAACAGGGACTAATTCTGGAGGGACAGTAACAAAAACCATCTCAATCTTGGTAAATGATAATGCTCCAACAGATTTAAGCTACACCACTCCCAATGTATTCCCGGTGAATGTAGCAATCGCAAATCTATCTCCAACGGTTTATGGGGGAGTAGTTACAAGTTTTAGTATTGATCGATCATTACCAGCGGGATTAAGTTTTGATACTACGACAGGAGTAATTAGCGGAACGCCTACACAAGTTAGCGCAACTACAAATTATGTAGTTACAGCAAGAAATACGATGGGATCAACAACTACAACAGTTGTTATTACAATTGGAGGACCAGCAACTAATTTGAGTTATGGAGGTAATTTAGTAGTAGCCAGAAACGCAATAATGAATACCGCAACCCCGACTATTACCTCCACTACCCCAGTAACGTATAGTATAAGTCCGTCGCTTCCAGCAGGAATGGTATTCAACACAGCAACAGGGGACATTTTTGGGATGCCAACAACGGTTCAATCAGCACAAAGCTATACTGTTACAGCCAATAATGGTTTTGCACCGAATGCAACGGTAACTTTTACTATTTCAGTTGTAGATGTGCCAGTTCTTAGTTATGTAACACCTTCGAATTATACAGCAGGTGTTGCGATTGTTGATTTAGTACCAACAGTATCTGGTTTAACACCAATAACATTTAGTATTTCTCCGAGTTTGCCACAAGGATTGTTATTTGATACCACTACGGGAGTTATTTTAGGGACTCCAACCACCCACAATGCTACTGTAAATTATAGCATTACAGCAACAAATGCTGTAGGTAGCACTTCGGTAACACTTCCAATTACTGTGGATAAAAGAATTCCTTCTATTGGGACTTTCGCTGCAATTACTAAGGCGTATGGCGATGCGGATTTTACTATTAATGCGCCAACTACAAACTCTACAGGATCGTTTAGTTACACTTCAAGTGATACCAATGTAGCAACAGTTAGCGGAAATACAATAACCATTGTAGGAGTTGGAACAGCAACGATTACAGCTATTCTTTCCAGTGATTCAAATTATCAATCAGGTAGTATTTCTACCACAATTACTGTTAACAAAGCTGTGCCAACCATTGGATCATTTGCAACAATTACAAAAACATTTGGTGACGCTAATTTTAATATTATAGCACCAGTAAGTAATGCTACAGGAGTGTTTAGTTATGTTTCTAGTGACACGAATGTTGTAACTATAAGTGGCAATACCCTAACTATAGTTGGTGCCGGAACAGTAATGATTACGGCAACTCAAGCTACAGACACTAATTATTTGTCAGGAAGTACAACCACAACGATTACAGTAAATAAAGCAACTGCAACTTTATCCAATATGGCAGCTATTACTAAAATGTTTGGTGATTCTACGTTTAATTTAGCAGCTCCCACTTCTGTTGGAACAGGAGCCATAACATTTGCTTCAAGCGACACTAACGTAGCCACAATTAGTGGTACTACAGTTACTATTGTAGGTGCTGGAACGGCTATACTAACTGCAACACAAGCTACAGATGTTAATTATTTAGCTGCAACAACAACTTGCGTGTTGACGGTTGCTAAAAACTCACCAACCTTAGGAGTAATGACAGCAATTAATAAGGTATATGGTGATGCAGATTTCAGTTTAACGTCTCCAACCACTAATTCAACAGGAAATTTTAGTTATACATCAAGTGATTTGAATGTTGCTACAATCAACGGGAATACAGTAACTATAGTTGGAGCAGGAACGGCTACAATTACCGCCACTCAAGCTACAGATGTGAATTATCTTGCTGCTTCTACTACTGTGCATCTAACGGTAAGTAAAGCCCCAATAGTTTTTGGACCTACTACCACGATAACTAAGAATTTTGGAGATGCTGATTTCACGATAACACCACCTTCAACAAGTGCCACAGGGGCTTTTAGTTATACTTCGAGTAATACTTCTGTCGCAACAATTACAGGAAATATCGTTTCAATTGTAGGAATAGGTTCTGTTACTATTACAGCGACACAAGCTTCAGATGCCAATTATCTTTCGGGTTCTACCACTATTTCGCTTGTTGTAAACAAAGCGTTACCTACAATTAGTATGATACCCGATATTACGAAGACCTTTGGTGATGCTAATTTTACAATAGCAACACCAGTAAGTAATTCTACGGGGGCGATTACTTTTTCATCAAGTAATACTAATATCGCTACTTGTTTAGGTAATACAATAACAATTGTAGGCGCAGGAACAGCGACTATTACGGCAAACCAGGCCGCGGATGTTAATTACGACCCAGGAAGCATTTCTTTTGTGTTAACTGTAAATAAAGCGCAGCCAATATTGACAGCGCTAACTCCAATTACTAAAGTCTATGGAGATGCTAGTTTTACAATTTCTTTACCCACAAGCAACTCAACAGGAGTAGTGTCGTTGTCATCAAATGACACCAATGTAGCTACAATTAGCGGTAGTACAGTTACTATTGTAGGAGCGGGAATAGCTGCTATAATAGCTACTCAAGCCGCTGATGCTAATTATCTTGCAGCTACTACCACGACCACTTTAACTGTTGCAAAGGTGACACCTATTTTAAGTAATTTTAATCCTATAAACAAAACTACAGATGATGCACCATTTGTTATAACACCTCCTGTTAGTTCAGGCGGAACAGGATTAGTAACGTATACTTCTAGCAACCCAGCAGTGGCAACTATTTCTGGAAATACAGTAACAATTACGGGTTCAGGGGTGGCTATTATTACCGCAATTCAAGCTGCCGATGCTAATTATAACGCTCAAACAATTACAACTCAGTTGACCGTAGGAGTAGGAACAACTCAATCTCCAGTATTGATTTCACCGGTAACCAATACAACTGGAGCAACAACCTTACAAATTAACTATACCTTACCTGAACTCCCTTTATCGGGCTCTGTTAAATTGCTATTTACACCAACCGCCGGAGGAGCTCCTATTGTATGGACAATGAATAATGCTACTACTGCCAATTTTGCTTATGAAGTAGGAACAAACCCAACGACAATTGCTAATGTTGTTTCTGGTACAGCATTAAGTTTTGCAACTTATAATCTAACTTTAGCTTATCAGGATGTCTTTGCTAGTCCAGTGGCAAGTGTTACAAATACTAATATTCAAACCTTAGCTCCGCCGTCTGTAAGTTTGGCCCAAACTAATTTTAGCGGAGCTGTTGGGGAGACTTTAACCCCAATTAACATCCAAAATACTGGAGGGCCAAGTACTTACACTGTAACTCCAGCATTACCAGCCGGAATCACTTTAAACAGCACAACAGGGGTGATTTCTGGTCGTCCGACCGTTTCTACACCTACTACTTTGTTTACAGTAACGGTGAGTAATGCGGCAGGTACAACAACTCTAACCTTTAGATTATTTATTGATCAAGATACAGATGGAGATGGTATTTTAGATGCTGTAGATACAGACGATGATGGCGACGGTATTTTAGATATATACGATGCTTTCCCAACGAATCGATTAGAATGGAAAGATTCTGATAGAGACGGAACCGGAGATAATGCTGATACCGATGATGATACCGATGGTATTTTGGACAATGCTGATGTGGATGTTAATGGTGATGGTATTCCAGATAACGGTACTGATATGGATAGAGATGGAATTAACGATGATAATGATCCAGATCAAGACGGTGATGGTGTGAATAATATCTCAGATAACTGTCCAAATGTTCCTAATAGAGACCAAGCAGATAGAGATCGTGATGGGTTAGGAGATGTTTGTGATACCATTGAAATCAATGTAACACAAGCCATTACACCTAATGGAGATGGTATTAATGACACTTGGGTAATTCATAACTTAGAGAACCATTCAGGTTCTATCGTTCGTGTATTTAATGCTAACGGCACACAAGTGTTCTACTCTACTACGTATCGAAATGAATGGACAGGAAATTATCAAGGAAGCAGTGAGATGTTGCCTGTTGGTTCTTATTTATATCAAATTGATTTAGGAGGAGATGGTACTATTGATGCTCAAGGATGGATATATATTACAAAATAATAAGTATTAAAAGAATAATAAATAAACGATGAAAAAAATTCACAATATATTAGCTACAGCACTACTTTTTGTAAGTAGTGCTGTTATGGCACAACAAGAGAGCGTTTATAGTTTTTACCGTCAACATATGAATTTAGTTAATCCAGCTTATGTAGGGATGGATAGTATAACGGTAGCAACCACCACCTTACGAAAGCAATGGACAGGTATTGCCAATGCACCCGAGACTCAGGCCGTGTCCTTTGGGACTACATTAGGAAAAAAAGTGGGTTTTGGAGTAACTGTTATTAGCGACAAAACCTTTATAGAAAAACAAACCTATGTTAGTTTGGATTTTTCCTATAAGCTAAAAATGAGTGAAACAGCAGATGTATATTTTGGTATTAAAGCAGGCGGTAACTCATATAATGTGAATACCTCGGGCTTAGAGATGTACAATGTACAAGCCGACCCAGCATTGGCTTCGATTAGCACATTCAATCCTAATGTAGGTGTAGGAGCGGTGTACAAAGAAGGATCATTATATGTATCATTATCTATACCAAGATTATTGAACGCCAAAAGAGCCAAAAACGATGCAGGATATGCTAGCGTAGCTACCGATAGTCCCCATATATACTTAAGTGGAGGATATGACATTCCATTGAATGGAGAGTTTTCTACATTAATTTTAAAACCTTCAGCGATGTTGCGTTATGTTAGTGGGGCCCCAACATCATTAGATTTGACAACGATGTTACAAATAGATAAAATATTTGAAGTAGGAGGAATGTATAGAACAGATAAGGCCTATGGGGCTATGGCTACTATAGTAATTAGTAATAGATTACAATTTGGCTTTGCTTATGAGATGAGCACACAAGCATCATTAGCCGCTGCTAGAAACACTAATGAAATGCTTTTACGATTTAAGTTTTAAGTCGATAGTCAACAATTAACTGTATTATTTGGAGCCACGAATTAGCGAATTTTAAAATTCACCAATTCGTGGCTCTTAATATCTAGTTCAAAATTTATTGATGCTTTTTGGTCATTGCGAACGAAGTGATGCAATCTAAAAATTTAATTTAAGCATAGATTGAATAATCTCGAGGCTTCGGGATATCATCACAAGTAGGTAATTCTCTGCAGTTTTTAAATCGTATATCGTACCACGTATATCAATCTATTCTTTTAAAAAAAGAGCTTTTAATTCAGTGGCATCATTAGGTTGCATTTTCCCTGCCAAAACTAAACTCAATTGCTTGCGGCGTAATGCGGCATCAAAACGTTGTTGTTCTAATTCGGTTTGAGGAATAATCGACGGAACTTCAACGGGTTTTCCTGTAGCATTTACGGCTACAAAGGTGTAAATGGCTTCCATTGTTTTGGTTCTGTCGCCCGAGGCACGATCTTCAATCCAAACGTCAATATAAATTTCCATGGAACTATTAAAAGAACGAGATACTTTGGCTTCAACAGTTACCACGCTTCCTAGCGGAATGGCTTTGGTAAACGCCACATGGTTCACTGATGCTGTTACACAAATATTTCTCGAATGTCGTTGCGCGGCAATACTTGCTGCTCTATCCATTCGGGCTAATAGTTCACCCCCAAAAAGATTATTCAAATGATTGGTTTCGCTTGGTAAAACCAAGTCAGTCAAAACGGTTAAGGATTCCGAAGGGTATTTAGGTGTCATCATAATTATTAATTAAGCCAGTATACAGCCATTACTGCAGGGATAAAATAAATTACGATGGTTCTTGCACCATCATAATCTTTAGCTAAACGTTGCCCAACTAAAAGCATCAATAATGTGATACAAGAAAAAACAGCACCATAATAACCAAATACTCTTCCGCTGTTGAGCAATAATTCAATTGCTCCCACAACACATAAAATGGTTGAAATTAATTCTAAAATTAAAACGTGTAATAGTGCTAGAGGCACATGGTTTTTTAATTGAGTTTTAGCAAAATGACCTTTTAGCCATTCTACATTATCTTTCCAATAAAAGAGTTTGTCATAACCAGATTGCAAAAAGGTGATGGCTAAAAAAACTAAAATTAAGATGGATGCAACATTATTCATAGTCTTTATTTTTTATGGATTAAACGGGTTAATTTTATGGATAAATCAGTGAGTATAATTTTAGCATTTCCGTTGCGTTCAATGTGGTACATCGCATCCGATAATTCTTTGAAAATCTCGTGGATATTATTTCCATTAACGAACGGAGCAAAATTAGCCAATTGGAATTTTTCGACCTTAGGTTCTAAATATACTAAACTCGGACTTTCATAATTGAGCAGCAACGCTTGGCGAAACATTTCAATACAAAATTCCAAGAATTTCTTTTGTGTTTCTCTTCCAAGTCCAGCGATTTGTTCGCTCCACTGGATTAAATCTTGAATTGCCGACGCATTCCCTTTGGCTTTAAAAGCGGCACGAACCCAAGTTACAAACCATTCGTCAAACGGATAATCGTCTTCGTCATTTTGCAATAAATGCAACGCTTTATTATAATTCCCTTGCGCTTGATGAGCAATATTCGCCGCTAATTTAGAGTCAATTTGTTTTTTGTCTACCAAAGTCTCAGCAATACAACTTTCTGGCAATCCGCCAAAATGAAGCACTTGACAACGCGAACGTATGGTTTGAATAATATCTTCTTCTTGTTCAGAGATGAGAATAAAAATGGTTTTTTCAGGCGGTTCTTCGAGTAATTTTAGTAATTTGTTGGATGCTTCTACATTCATTTTATCGGCCATCCAAACAATCATAATTTTATAGCCTCCTTCGTAAGATTTTAAAGCCAATGTTTTTAAAACATCACTTGCATCTTCTACTCTAATCAAACCTTGTTTGTTGTTTACTCCCAAAACAGCATACCAATCAAACAAACTCCCGTACGGATTATGAGTAACAAATGCTCTCCAATCGGCAATGAAATCAATGCTTTTAGGTTTGGTTTTTACATCTTCCGTAGATACGGTTGGATACACAAAATGCAAATCAGGATGCGAAATTTTATCAAATTTAATATTGCAAGATTCGTTTTCGCCTCCATTTTCCCCATTGGCATTGCCACACAAGATATATTGTGCATAAGCAATAGCCATAGGGAGCGTTCCACTTCCTTCGGGTCCTACAAATAATTGTGCATGCGGAATCCGGCCTAAATCGGCACTTTTCGTCAAATGACTTTTAATATGTTCTTGCCCTAAAATTTCTGAGAATTGCATAAAGCAAAGATAACAGAAAATGAGAGAGTCAAAAATTTTAGGTTCTAAACTTTTTAGAGATACCAAGTGTATTAGCCTCTTTTGTAATTGTTGTTTTATGCTAATTAAGAAACACTTAGCATTAAAAACACCAAAAAACGGTCTTGTTTTAACAAATTTATCCGGGCTATTTCTATAAAATTCACAAATATTTTTTGAAAAGGATAATCACTATTTCAAAAAAAAGTATACTTTTATCGCCTTGAAAATAGTTACCCCACCTATTTCGAGATTTTTTTGAAACATAAAATTTAAATAATGAAAGCACAAGTATCCCTTATCTGTACGCTTTTTTTGTTCCTTTCGGCAGTCGCTTTTGGACAAAAAAAAGTAATTCCTAAAAGCATTATTCAACGTAGTGCATTAATCAGCAAATACCATGACAGTAAAGAATTGTCGTCAATGCCCAAAAAAGAACTTTTGGAATTGTGCATTGAACGCGCTTCGGTAATTACTAAAACCCTTCCGTATGTTGCTTTGGCAACAAAACCTGGAGTTACCATGATTGACCTTGGAATTCCTGACGAATCAGATTATCGAAAACTATTAGACGATCAAGAAGAAGGAACCACCACCTATCTTGAATTAACGACTAATTTTCAAAGAAAAATTTTGCCTTACGCCGACAAGAATCGACTGATTGCCGCCATTTTATTTTATGAAAATATTTTGAAATCGCTACACGAGTTTGAAGACAACTAATTAGGTCTTTTTTACCAATTCTTGTTGTTCAAGAAATTGAATTGTCCCATTTTTATCCTTCTACCTATGAAAAATTTTGCCCCAACAATAGTGCTTTTGCTATTGGCGTTTTTGAATGGTAATGCCCAACAAGAAAAAGGCATTATCGGGTTTAACAGCTGGCTCAATAATTGGACGGAGTTCAAACCCAATAAAACGGAATACAACGAACCAAATCAAATATTGACAGGAACGATTACAGTTGACTCAAAACTATATAAAAAGAATGTTTACTTGCTTTTGGGCAATGTATATGTTACTAATAAGGCTAAATTGACCATTGAACCTGGAACAGTAATTATTGGAGATGCCGAATCGAAAGCCGCGTTAATCATCACTAAAGGATCATCTATAATAGCCGAAGGAACCGAAACGGATCCTATTGTTTTTACTTCAAATAAAAGTATGCGTAAGGCAGGAGATTGGGGTGGAATTTTACTTTTAGGAGACGCACCAACAAATAAATTTGGAAATACTTCTTCTGTAAATCTGGATTTAGATGTAGCTTTTGCTTCTTTTGGAGGAAACACTCCCAATAGCAATTCTGGAATTCTAAAATATGTTCGAATTGAATTTGCTGGCGCCAAAGTAAAAGGCTTAGGAAATTTTAACGCTTTATTTTTAGGAGGAGTAGGTAATCAAACTGTGTTTGACAATGTGATGATTAGTTATTCTGGAGGAAATTCTGTTGAAGCATTTGGGGGCGATTTAAATTTAAACAGATTGGTGTCGTACAAATCGAGTAGTAACGATTTTAAATTTAATTATGGTGCGCAAGTTAATTTCAAAAATTCTTTGGCGATTCGGGCTTCTTATTTATTAAGTAATTCAGGTTCTCGTTGTTTGTATGCGCGTTCGTATGACAAAAAAGAAGAAGTGGATTTTACCAAAAAACTGACTTTGGTCACAGCAACTAATTTGACGTTTGTCAATAACAGCCAAAATATTAAATCGGATATGGATCAAGGATTAGTTCGTGAAGCGGTTTATATTGCCGAAAATACAACTATTGATTTTAAACGATCTGTGATTTCGGGCTTTAATCCAGCGGTTGTTCTTGACGAAAAAATCTCGGTAAACGATGAAAGTCTTAAAAAATTGAAATTTCAAGAAATGTATTTCAACTTATGTAAGGGAAATATTTTTGTAGAAAACAATACTAATAATGAAGATTTAGAGAGCTGGTACGGCAACGCCCCTTTCTTTAATGTGTATTCTCAAGGAGAAAACAAAGAAACATTTATTGATCCATTTAATGACAAAAGACCTGATTTTAGATTGAATATAGGTAAAATTACCGCCTCAAAAAATGATTAGATAATTATGCTAATTGAAAGTAAAATAAATACCACTACTTCTTTCAAAAACGCTTCTTTATAAATTGATTTCTAAAAGCCCCCAATATATGAGATCAATTGTAAATAAGTATTTTTATGGTCTATTGTTTTTGGCTATGCCAATAACAATGACCGTTTGTGCGCAAAGCATTACGCCACAAAAATTAGTTTTTTCTAAAATTTGTGCAGGAACGTTTAATGAATTTGATGCCACATTTAATTATTCTGGTTTTCCTTCTGGAACCACTTTTGAAGTGCAACTTTCAGATAATACAGGAAGTTTTTCAAATCCAATAGCAACGACCAAAATAACCTCTACGGAGGTAACGTCTTCTCAAAAAAAGCTTCGGTTTGCAGTACCGCCAACACTAATTGGTTCCGAAAACTATAAATTGCGAATAAAGAGTTCCACAGGATTTTTTAGCTCGTCTTTTCTCAACAACGCTTCCAATGCTTCTTTTGCGGTTTATTTTAAATCGTTTGAAAATTCGTTTTCGATTAATAAAAAAGAAAATACAGCAACCTTGTGTACTAGCGGTACAATGACAATTTCAGTTGACAATACAACTTCACCCGAATTAAAATACAAATGGTATAAAGACAATATGCTAATTGCAGGAGCAACAAGCTCCTCCCTGACGGTTACGAATGTTGGCGTGTATTATACAGAATTGGATTATGGGTCTTGCTCGGATTCTAATTTTAGTTCAAATCGGGTTACAATAAGTCCTGCTTCAGTAGTAACGGCATCTATTTCTTCCAGTTTAGGCAATCCATTTTGTTCGTTGAATTCCTCAACGGTTTTAAGTACTGAAAAAGGGAATACCTACCAATGGTACAAAGACAATGTGGCTTTGGCTGGAGCTACAAATCAGACTTTTGAAACCAATCAACTAGGGAATTACGGTGTAACAGTAAATTTTGGTGGTTGCGAATCCAAGGCAACACTTGATTTAAAAACGACTACAATTAAAGGAACTTTAAATAGCACTAGTCCTATTACAATTGCACAAGGAGAAAGCAAAACGATAACCGCAAGTGTTGATTCAGGAACTGCTATTTATTCTTGGTACAAAAATGATGTGTTGCTAACTAATGCGGTTACCAACAGTTTGAATGTTACCGAAGAAGGAAACTATAAAGTAAAATTGACGCATCCGAGTTGTCCTATTTCAGATGAAATTCCGTTTACAATCCGTTTTTCAATTGACCCTACTATTACAGCTATTCCTAATTTGATCAGCCCTAATAATGACGGCATTAATGACACTTGGCAACTGCCACAACAATACACCAGCGGTAATGAGGTAGAAGTGCTTATTATGAGTTCGAACGGAGAAGAAGTTCTAAGAACTAAAGAATATAAAAACACTTGGCCAGAGAGTGATTCGGTTTTAAAGAGTAATAATTCCGTTTATTATTATAGCATCACATCCCCAAACGAAGCAGTACAAAGAGGTTCCATCACCGTAGTCAAATAGTATGAAAAATGTTTTTCTAGTTGTCGTCCTTTGTTGTTTTCAGCTCCTGTTTTCACAGTCGGAAGTGATGACTTCGTTTGCATTGCCCATTCGTAATTCCTTAAAATTTAATCGATTTGTTACCAATCCTACTTTTTCTTTTGTTAGAGAACAGAACTCTTTTATAACATTATATAACAAACGCCAATGGGTGTCGTTTGAGAATGCGCCTCAGACGTATTTAGTGAGTTATTCAGGCCGATTTAGAGAAAATGAAGGAGTGGCTTTGGGCGTATTTCAAAAAAATCAGGGTGTGTTGACCACCTTTGGCGCAGTAGCTAATTTTGCACATAATATCGTTTTACAAACGGATAGCAATCTTACTTTTGGAGTCAATTTAGGTTTTTATAAAAGCGGATTAAATCTGTCTAAAGTCGTGACTAATTACCCCGATCCTATTCTTGAAACCATTCCCTCTACTTCTTCTTTTGTACTGAATCCAGGTATTAATTACGGGACTACCTTTCTTGATTTTGGGGTTTCGCTAACTAATTTTTTGGTGTACAATTTAAACACGGCTCAATTGGTAAATAATGATTCAGAAAAAAGTATTTCAGGTCATTTGATGCATACGGGCTATTTAGAGGTGAGTGGTTTTTTTGATAAAAGTAAATTTTCGGCGCTGATAAAATCTGATTTTAGAAAAGACAAAACGATTCTTTCAGGCTTGGCAATGTTGACTATTCCCAACGGAGTATGGGCACAATTGGGCTACAACACCTTGTACGGAATATCAGGAGGTTTGGGAGTTAACATTAGTCAGTCGATTGCTTTAGAATATAATTATGAAAGGGGGTTGAGTAATTTTTCCAATTTTGGTGCTTCGCACGAGATAGGATTTGCCTATAAGTTTTCTAGCAAAAAGTATAATTATGACGAAGACGAGCAAGGATCTATTATTGCGCCTTCGGAAGAAAGAGATGTAGTCTATGTAAAATCAAAAGAAGTTAAAAAACCAGAAACTTCATTGGTAAAAGAGGTAAAAATTGAACCAAAATCAACAATTGAACCTTCAACCACTTTGGCGGAAGCCCAATCTAAAAAAGACACAGTTGAGGTGGTGGTGCCAAAATCAAAAGACAGAGAATTTATTGCAATTGATAATTTGGCAGCTGCGGTAGCGGTAACCAAAACAAAGCAGCAAGACTTATTGAGTCGTTTGACGGTTGCTATTGCTAAGAAAGAACAAGACTTTTTAGCGATGAAGCAAGAAAATGATTTGAGGGAAAAAGGGATTTACACAGACCCAAAACCATTTAAAAGCAGTGCAGCAGAAAATGGTGAATTGGAATCTTTAAAATTACAAATCACCGAAATTACTAAAAATCAAAAGAATAAAATTAGAGAATTAGAGAATGCTTTAGCTGAGAAATCAAAAAAGGATGCTGAAAAAGACGAATCACTTTTGAAATCGTATAGACAAACAATCCAAAATTTAAAAGAAGAATATTTAGCATCTGTTCAGACTAATACAGCTTTAAATCAATCATTAGATCAAATTCAAGAAGCTACCGAAGTAGAGAAAAAACGTCGTATTAAAAGGGCTTCATTTATAAACGAGGACGGTCGTTATGCACAAGATATGGAAACCTTGAAACGCATCAAAGAGACAACACCGCTGAGTACAACCCCACTACAATCAAAAGATTTTGATTCGGGCGAAGAACAGCCAGAAGTTCAAATTGTAAAAGGCATTAAAAATGTACCTGGCGGTTATTATGTAGTGATTGCCGTGCATAACGAAGTAACAAAAAGAGATGATTTTTTAACGAAAACAGTGGCTTCAGGTCAAACCAAAGTGAATTTCTTTTATGACGCTAATTCGAGTAAATATTTTATTTATTACGATTCGTTCGACACCATTGAAGCTGCAAAACAGGCTTTAAATGCCAGAGGAAGTTTGCCCTACAATGGTAAGATGTCCATCGTTAAAATTGAAAATGAATAAAAATAGAGGTACTCTTTTCAAATTGTTTTTTAAGCCCTACAGAAAAACCGAAAAGGAATAAAATAAGTTGATTTAAAACACCTAAGTCCCAAATGAATTCGATTCACCGATTTAAAAACTTTTTTTTGCTTTTGCAAATAGTCTTTTTGGCAGCTATAATCTTTTCTTGTAATGAGAGTTTTTCCCAAACAAAAAAAGTAACGTTAGCGGAAAAAACAACAATCTCCAATCCTGTGATAGGAGTTGCTGATTTCGTTGCAACTTGCCCAGATGACGGGACGATATTGCCTAAAATATTTTTATGTGGTGCTGGAGCAAATCGTCAAATCGCTACTAGTTTTACAAATGTGTCTTCGATTTTTTGGGAAAAGTTAACTGAAAACTCTTGTGTTACGGTTGTCAGTACAGATTGTCCGAATAATTCCAACACCTGCGCTTGGGTTTCAGTAGGAATGGGGTCGAATTTTACGGTTAATTCAGCGGGTCAATATAGAATTAGAGCAGTTTATACGGATAATAGTCAAAATATATTTTATTTTAATACGTACCAAAATGGTTTGGATATTCCGATTACTACAACGGATATCTATTGTGGAAAACCAGGAGAAATTAGGATAGCCCAATTAACAGGTTATGAGTACAGTTTAGACGGAGTAACGTATCAAAATTCCAATATATTTTCTATCTCAACCGCTGGAGCATACATTGCCAAAGTAAGACGAGTAGATGCAACATCGACAGATTGTATTTTTGAAATCCCTGTAACTATTGCAAATAAAGAATTGGTAGTTGTCACAACAGTTACCCAACCTATTACTTCTGGTGATAAAGGAACCATTAAACTAACACCGACAAATGTTAGAGAACAGTATTTTTATAAAATAAACCAAGGTGATACAATTATCAATGAAGTTGGACCGATTTCTGATAGTGACTATACGTTTCCTAATTTAAATTCGGGAACCTATACTTGGTCAGTTAAAACAGATGATTGCAATTGGAAATCAGGGAATGTTACTATAAATTCAATAGCTCAATTTCAAATTACCCCAATCGTACAACCCATTACTTGTCAACCTGGAGGTATTACACTACAGGTTTTGGGTGGAACAGCCCCCTATCAGTATTATTTTAATGGTAATATTACTCCAGAAGCAGGGAACCTAATTAGTGTTCCAGTTGCAGGGACTTATACTATTAAAGTGGTTGATAGTAACCATCAAACTACCACAATACCAGTTGAGGTACCAAATCAACCTACTCCAGTTTATACTATTGAAAAAACTAATGAAAATTGCTATTACCCCAACTCGTGGCAAATTAAGTTCAATGTTGCGAATGCCAATGGGAATAGTTTGCGATATAGTATTAACAACGGTCAAACTTTTTCGACAAATCCTGTTTTTCAGGGTTTATCTGCAACTCCAGCAGGGACTACCTTTAAAACAATTATTGAATATGCGTATGGCGGAGTAAAATGTACAAAAGCTGAGGATGTTACCATTTTTCAACCACAATATGGTTTGTCAGCGACGGCTGGTGTTTCTGAATTAATTGGCTGTCTGCCAACCCCTGATGAAGATAAAGCTAAAATTAGAATTACCAATCCGCAAGGAGGAACACCACCATACCAATACAGTTTTGATAATCAAGCTACTTGGACGACAAACACGTCCATCTTAAAACCTGCAGGCGATTATGTTTTTTATATTAAAGATGCTAACGGATGCATTTCGGCATTAGCGAAGGTCTCGGTAGAAAATATAGGTATTCCAATAATTTCGGTTCTAAATGATTCTTTTAATTGTGATGGAACAGCAAATAGCACCGTCAATAGTGTCACAGCGACTACTACTACTTTTAGTTATGCGTATTCGTTAGACGGAGGTGCTTTCCAACCCTCTAGGACGTTTACCAACCTACCTTCAGGGAGTCATACTCTTGCGGTGAATTATCAACCTTTGATTGTTCCCACTCCAGGTAATTTATTAAAAGAAGACTTTGGTTATGGAGCCGATACTACTTCGCCGGGAATGAGTGCGGCTTATTGTTTTGAAAAACAAACCCCACCAGTTATCTGTAATTTAGACAAAAATTGGTGGCTTCATATTAATGATGGAGAGTATTCTGTTACCTCTTACATAGTATATCCTCATGGAGCATGGTTTCGACCCGTAGACCATACTACCAATTCCTCTGTTAAAAAAGGGCGCTATTTAGTTGTAAATATTAAAGGAGATGTTACAAAACCTGTTATTTATTCTAAAATTATAAACGATATTGTCCCAAATCAACCTATAAACGTTGAATTTTATGCGACTAATTTATTGAAAAAAACTATAGGAGGTTGGGCTCCAAATCTAAGAATTGCTTTAGAAGACGCTACAGGAATAGAAATTTCAACGTATGATACAGGAAATATACCTCAAACAGAAGATTGGATAAAATATTCTGTTTCATTAAATCCAGGAAACAATACCTCTTTGCGTTTTACAGTTCGTTCTATTCAACAAAAAGAAGGGGGTAATGATGTTGCCATTGATGATATTACGGCTTATCAAATCCCTAAATTATGTGCAGCCACTAAAACCGTAAGTTTTGTTATCCCAACAGGAAAAGCATTCGACGCTAGTATAACTAACACAAAAAATGCTAGTTGTGCAGGTTTGGGTGATGGAGAAATTACTATTGCCGCTCAAAATTTCAATACTACTACGGGCTATCAATATTCAAAAGACGGAGGTGTTACTTGGCAAACAGCGATGACTTCACCTTTTGTAATTGCTAGTTTGGGAGCAGGTACGTATACTATAAAAGTGCGTTATAATGCCAGTGCAACGGGTGTTTGCGTTAAATCATTTACACCCATTGCTATTTCAGTTCCAACCCCATTAATTACTACGGCTAATGTCACCACTTTAGCGACTTGTAGCCGAGGCGCAACCATTACCGCCAATTCTACTGGAGGAACGCCCTTTTATCAATATGAATTGTGGGATGAGTTCAATACAACAAAAGTACGATCTGTTCAAAGCTCTGGAATTTTTGATAATGTACCGCCTGCAAAATACACTCTTAGAGGCCTTGATGACAATGAGTGTGGGAATGTCACACCTTTTGCAATAACAGTTTCTCCACCTCCAACACCAATTCCATCTACAGATTCTAGTTCGGATTTATGTTATGATGCGATTAATCAAGCTACCATAAAGATTAATGTAGTTTCTGGGACAGCGCCTTTTTCGTTTAGCTTAGACGGAGCACCTTATCAAACCTTAAGTACCTTTACGAATGTTGGACCAGGAACGCATAAAGTAGACGTAACGGATGCCAATAATTGTAAAGCAGTTACTCAAAACATCAATATTGGCAACGAATTAAAAGTAACTGCTGTTTTGACCAAAGCATTAGATTGTACTTCGAGTCCAGATGCAGTTATTAAAGTAGTCGTTGAAGGTGGAGTTAAATCAATTCGATACAGAGTATTTAAGAATGGATCAAAAATTACTACTAATGATATCACTATTCCTGATTCAACCTCATCGTTTACCTATCTAGTAAGAGATACACAAACAGGAGATTATGTGTTTGAAATTATCGATGCCAATGGATGTATAAAAACTACTAATACAATTACCGTTGGGCCAAAAGTAAATCCTGAAATTACTTCTTTAACAGAAGTTCAATCCATTTTATGCCACGGAGAAAATACAGCAGCGATTAAAGTGAATTTAAATACGTTTAAGGGATTGGCTCCGTTTACATATTCAATAAACGGAAGTGCAAATCAGAGCAACTCAATTTTTTCAAACTTGACCGCGGGAACCTATGAAGTTACGGTTACGGATGCTAATTCGTGTACAACCAAAGGAACCAAAATTATTTTACAACCTAACAAAATCAATGTTACTTCTCATGCGGTTGATATAACGTGTAGTGGTTCAGGAATCTCCAAAGGATCGGTAATTGTAGATGGAGTTGTTGACGGTGTTCCTTCCTACAATTATTTTGTAACAGGAGTAAATGGATACAATAATTTAGAGTTAAATAATTCAGGGACTACCTCCCACACATTTGATGTAGTAGATTTTGGTTTGTACCAAATCAATGTGGTGGATGCCAATGGGTGTTCTGTGTTACAACAAAATATCAAGGTATCTTCTCCTCCCGAGGATTTAGACATAAATGTTTCAACTTCAACAATAAATTGTGCTTCTGGAGGAACTGCTATGGTGGCTGTTGCAAAGGCAAATGCATTTAGCTCTGCCGGCCCTTTCTATTTTGCTATTTATAAACCAGGATTAGTTTACGCCCCAACAGATCCTTCATGGCAGGTAGGCGACGTTAGTAAATCAACCATTTTCACAGGATTACTGCCCGGAGTAAAATACACTTTTATTGTGTATGATGATAAAACGGGATGTTATCATTACAAGACAGCCGATAGTGCTATAGCTACTAATTCTACGTTAGGAGTAAGTAATTTGGAGGCGAAAAATATAACATGCAAAGGCGCAGCCAATGGGAAAGTATCCTTCACGGTAAAGAACAAGTATGCAATTGCTACGCCAATTTCGTATCAAGTATATAACTCACAATCTTTAGTTCCTGTTTCAGGAGTTTCGGGAACCACAACCATATCCGCAACTGGTAGCACAACCATTACTGATTTAGGCGACTTGCCTTTTGGGAATTATTTTGTGTTGATAAAAGAAGAAGCAGGCGCGCCAAATGAGGGTTGTAGTGTAGCCTCTGATTCATTTAATATAACAGAATCAGCAATTGATTTAAGCCTTCTCCCTAAAGTAATTAAAAACGTAAACTGCCATGAAAACGGAGTTATAAGTGTGCAAGCCAAGGATGGCACCGCACCCTATCACTATCAAATTTCAGGGGTAAGTAGCGCAACATCTAGCCCAACAAGTAGTACAGGATTAATTCCGCCTCCACCTCCGTCTCCAGATGGAATTTGGCAAACTTCTAATACGTTTTCCGTAAATCAGGGAGGTAGTTATACCGTATTTGTGAAAGATGCTTATGGTTGTGTCAAGTCGCAGCCAGTAACTATAAACAAAGACCCTGAACCAGTTATTGGTTTATTTATATCAAATGTTTGTGCTTCTGAAGGAACTTTTGTAATAAATATAACAGAAACAAGGGCTGGAATTGCTCCTTATTACATAAGCGTAAACGGGAGTATTTTTAGTCCAGTTACTTTACCCTATACTTTATCGAATCAAAACTCAGGAGAGTATAGTATTAGTGTAAGAGATGTAAATGGATGTTCGAATACACAGTCTTTAAACATTTATAGTCCATTGGGACTATCTTCAAAAGTCATTCAATTGCCTACTTGTAACACTGCTGATGGTAAAATAGAAGCAATGGTTTTGGGCGGTTCAGGTAATTATGAATATAAAATAGATGAAGGAAGCGCTGTTTCTAGTCCCAATTTTATAGACTTAAGCTCGGGGAATCATTCAATTGAGCTTAAAGATACCACCACTAACTGTGCAAAAAGTATTTCAGTAAATTTAGAAGCACCAACTCCTATTACGGGATTGGTTCTGTCACAAAAACAGGTGAGTTGTAATGGAGGAAATGATGGTTCTATAACGGCAACAATTACTACCCCTGCAATTGGAACCAATGACAATCCTGTGTACAAATACAGTATTGATGGAGTAAATTTTCAAGCATCGAATATTTTTACAGGATTAATGAAAGGCACCTATACTGTTACCGTAATTTCAGGAAGAGAATGTGTAACAACTGATGTTATCTCAGTTAGCGAGCCAGAAGCAATTCGTATTCCGCCACCATCAGTTATTCAATTTGGTTGTAATTCAACCAATAATCTAAATAACGCATCCATTACGGTGAGTGAAATTACGGGAGGTTCAGGAACCTATACTCAATATGAATTTATAAAAAACGGAACACGCGTTCAATTTGGACCGAATCCAACGTATATTGAGTCGGATTTAGCGGGTGGTGGTTATACCGTCAAGGTGTATGATGACAGAGGTTGTTCGGGAAGTACTTCTGCAACCGTCTCCCCATTTTATATTTTAGATACAATTAATGTTACTCCAATAAGTCCAATCAGTTGTGCTGCAAACGAAACAATCGAAGTCTCCGTTTCAGGCATTGGTGGTACGCCAACTAATTTAGACTATTCGTTAAGTCCTATATCAGGAAGTTTAATTGGAACAACTTTTCCTTCCAATTTAACCGGAATTTTTTCTGGATTAACCGTTGGAGAATATCTAATTACCGTAAAGAATACAGTAACCAATTGTACAATTCAAGAGGTATACACTATTAATGAACCGAACACTTTTGGCTTGACCATAGATTCGGTAGCAGATGTAAGTTGTTTTGGAGGGAGTAATGGAAGCGCTACTATTACATTGGTTGATCAAAGCACACCAAGTAGAGCAGGAGTTTTTAGTTATGTTATTAAAGATAGTTTGGGTAATCTAGTTCAATCTTCAACCACTACATCGACTGGCCCTATAACCATTTCAAATTTAAAAGCAGACACGTACTCTATTACAGCAACTTTGAGCAACGCGCCATTTTGTGGTGTGACTAAAAAATTTACGATTAGTCAGCCTACTTCAGTACTTTCTTTGGTAGAATCCCATTCGGATATTACGTGTGCGGTAGGGAACAATGACGGAAAAATTACTGCTTTACCTCAAGGCGGTTGGGCTGATTTTTATGAATTCAAATGGGAAAAAGAGGGAATAGTAATTCAAGATTGGGGAGACATTACTGAGATTAATAATCTAACACAAGGGAACTATACGTTTTATGTTCGAGACGCAAAAGGGTGTGAGGTAAACAAGCAACTTATCTTAAATAATCCTTTGCCAATATCTCTTAAAGCATCTTCTGATAAATCGCTATTAAGCTGTTTTGGGGATCAAACTGCAACCATTTCGATTACAAACGTTTCAGGAGGACAAGGAAGTAATTATTGGTATACATTGGAGAAAAAAAGTCCTAGTCCACAGGTTTGGGGTCAGCAAAAAGCGAATGAATTTAAAAAATTAGACGCTGGAATTTATACTGTAACCGTAACTGATAATTGGTCGTGTAAAGCTACATCCGGAATAATCGAAATTCAAGAACCAACCCCTGTAGTTGCCACCTTATCGGTGTTAAATGCACCAACCTGTTTGAGTCCTGCCCAGTTGGATTTACAGATTTCAGGAGGAACACCTCCTTATAGTTTTAGTACTGATAATAGTATTTTTAGTCCGTTCCTATCAGGTGTTTTAATTGGTAAAACAGGTACGAATCATTATTATGTCAAAGATAGTAATGGTTGTGGGGAGTATCAGTCCAATGATATAGTGATAGAACCTCCTAAAGGGCTATCTGTTCTTTTAGATACTACGCTTGCTAAAGTAAATTGTAAAGGGGATAGCACAGCATCTATTTTGGCAACAGCCCAAGGAGGCTTAGGAAATTATTTGTACACATTGTTAGACGAGGTTGATAATGTAGTTCGACCAGCTCAAATAACAGGGGTCTTTACGGGTCTCTCGGCCGGAAAATATAAGGTAAAAGTAACTAGTTCGGATTGTGTTCCGGCAGAATCAACTATCATCATGATTACTGAACCCGCTGCAAAATTAAAACCCGCGTATTCATTAACAGACGCTCTGTGTGCCGGGTCTAATGACGGGACTATAAAAATCAATTTTTCAGGAGGAACGGTAACAATTAAGCATGCGATTTCGCCAAATTTGAGTCAGTTTACCGAGTCAAATCTTTTTGAAAACTTAGCGGCAGGGACCTATGATTTGTTGGTTCAGGATGCTTTAGGCTGCTACGAAAAAACAACACAAGTAATTACACAACCAGAGCCTATAATTGCGGCAACTATTCCTTCGTCTATTGTTCAAGAAATTTGTTTTGATGATAAAAATGCGCAGTTTAGTATTGCAATCTCTGGCGGAACACTTCCATTTAGTGTGTCTTTAGACAATCCAACGGGTCCATTTGCAACAGGAACTGTCGCTCAAACACAATTTGATTTTACTGGTTTGACTGGTGGTTCACATACGGTTTATATTAAAGATGCTAACAATTGTACATTGGATTGGATTGTCAATCTTAACGAGTCGGTGAAATTGAATCCAACTACAATTGTAAATTACGATTGTGTAAGCAATGCACAGCATAATTCGGTTACGGTAAATCTAGATCCAAGCATTATTAATTCTTCATTGGTAGAATTTGCTTTAGATGGAGGAGCCTATCAATCGAGTAATGTGTTTTCTAATCTTAGCCCAGGAGATCATTTTATAAGAGTAAAACACAATAATGGATGTAGTAAAGATACTCCAGTTTTCAATATTAAAAAAGTAGATCCTTTGATTTTGAATTTAAAAGAAGGGGGTTTAAATGAAATAATTGCAGTAGCTACTGGTGGTGGAGGCAATTACAAGTACACTTTTGAGGGCGAATTTAATGATGCCAATCCGAGTTATATTTATTACAAAACACAAGACTATTTGGTCACCGTTCAAGACGCCAACGGATGTAAAACCGAAGTCACTCAACAATTCAATTACATTGATATTTGTATACCTAACTATTTCACGCCAAATGGCGACGGACTCAACGACACTTGGGCGCCAGGTTGCACGGTTAATTACAAAGATTTAACCTTCTCCGTTTTGGATCGTTACGGACGAGAATTAGGGACTTATAATTTAGGCGAATCTTGGGACGGCAAATACCAAGGAGTGGAGCTGCCTTCTGGTGATTATTGGTATGTGCTGCAATTGAATAATTCAAAAGACGACCGAGAATTTGTAGGTCATTTTACACTCTACAGATAATTCATTAAAAGAAAAATCAATGAAAAAAATAGTTATATATACCCTTTTGTCCATTTGTTTTTCAGGCTTTAGCCAAGAATTGCATCTGCCTGTTTTTACACAATACTTAGCCGATAATAATTTTGTATTATCGCCCACTTTTGCTGGAATTGGAGATAATTTGCGACTACGCGCCAATGGACTAACCCAATGGGTGGGCATCAAAGACGCTCCAAAAAACCAATCACTTTATGCTGATTTTAGAATTGGAAATCGTTCGGGAATAGGAATTTCATTATACAATGACAGTAATGGGAATACGTTTCAAACGGGAACTAAGTTCTCCTTTGCTCACCATATTATTCTAGATTATTATTCCAAACAATACTTATCTTTTGGACTTTCGTACAACATCAATAATTTTAAAATAGACATTAGTAAATTTAACACTACTTATGAAATTCCAGTAATAGACCCGAGTATTACTGATAATAGATCCATCTCTAATAATAATTTTGACGTAGGACTTTTGTATCGTAATAAAGGTTTTTATGTGAGTTTTAATGCAGCTAATATTTTGCCAAAAACTAAAGACAATTATCTAGGCATCGAACCCAGTTTGGTTTTGAATTACCAATTGTATTCTGGCTATGTGATAAAAAATAGCTATAACCGAAATGTCGAAATAGAACCCTCGGTGTATTATCAGTTTTTTGCAGGAGATAAACGGTCGACTACGGATTTCAATTTAAAATACAGACACTATAATAGTTATGACGACTACTATTGGGCAGGCGTTTCCTATCGCTTTTTGAACGATCAACCATTCAAGCCGTTGACGGTAGGTCCGATGGCTGGATTTAAAAAAGCCAATTTCTATTTTGGGTATTCCTATCAAGTTACATTGAATCAAATTGGGGCCTACAATTCAGGAACACACATGGTTACTCTAGGGTTTGATTTCCTTCAAGGAGTGAGCGATTGTCCTTGTACACAAAGTCCCGTTCATGATTAATTTTTTTAGGATTCCCAAGTTATTTAATTTATTGTAGCTTTTCAAAATAGTTCATTTTCAAACTGTTAAAATAGTAAACCGTCACTCGAATATTTAAAAAAAAACTTACATTTGAAACTAATTGTAACCTACAAACCATTCTTATGAAAAAAATAATTTTAATTATCGCAGTCACAGTTTTAATAATTCCAACAGTAAAATCGCAAGAAAAAATCCAATTTGGAGTAAAAGGAGGTGTCAATTTTACCAACATGACTTCTAATGATTATTTATATGATGAAAAATTCAAGACTGGACTTTATCTTGGAGCAACTGTTGAAATTCCATTAAGCAAAAAATTCTCAATTCAGCCAGAAATAGTATATTCAAGTCAAGGAATAAAAGGGAAAGCATTTGTAAATTATCCCTCAACTCTTCCTGGAACCATGCCTATAGTTAATGCTGAACACAAGTTAGATTATATCAAGATTCCTGTTTTGGCAAAACTGTATTTAGTTAAGAATTTTTCATTTGAAATAGGACCATCATTTAATTTTCTAGTAAACGATCGGTTTACTTCTGATTCTTACACACAGACAGAGCTAGCTGAAAAATATGAATTTGGGGGTGTTATTGGGTTATCCTATAAAGTCAAATCAAATTTTTTTGTAAATACAAATTATCTCATCGGTTTTTCCAATACTTTAAAATCTCCTTTTGAAAATTCAAAAAACTATGGTTTTTCAGCAGGAATTGGATATTTATTTAAATAAATGACCCGTTCACGATTAAAGTCCAGTTTTTCGAAAAAAAGAGAATAAAAAATAACAGATTAATTAATTTACAACGATTTCGTTAAGAAAATCTGAATTTTTATTCCTTTTCAGAATTTGTCACTGCGCTAAAAGTTCTATCTTTGTTTTTCTTTCAGAAAAACTAAAAAACAGATACAATGAAAACGGTAAACGATTTTAATTTCAAAAATAAAAAAGCAATTATCCGCGTTGATTTTAACGTGCCTTTGGATGAAAATTTTAATGTAACAGATGTTACACGTATTGAAGCTGCAAAACCAACTATTGATAAAATTTTGGCTGATGGTGGAAGTGTAATTTTAATGTCGCATTTAGGTCGTCCAAAAGGAGCTGAAGAGAAGTATTCATTGAAACACATCTTAAAAACAGCTTCGGCTATTTTAGATGTTCCAGTTCAATTTGCTGCAAATTGTGTAGGAGCTGAAGCTAAAGCAGCCTCAGATAAATTACAAGTAGGAGAAGTATTATTGTTAGAAAATTTACGTTTTCACGCTGAAGAAGAAGCTGGAGATGTGGCTTTTGCCAAAGAATTAGCGTCATTAGGAGATATTTATGTAAACGATGCTTTTGGTACAGCACACAGAGCGCACGCTTCGACTACAATTATCGCACAATTTTTTCCAAACGATAAATGTTTTGGGACTTTGCTAGCTAAAGAAATTGAAAGCTTAAACAAAGTATTAAAAAACAGTGTAAAACCAGTAACTGCTGTTCTTGGAGGTTCAAAAGTATCTTCAAAAATCACGGTTATCGAAAATATTTTAGACAAAGTAGACCACATGATTATTGGTGGTGGAATGACGTTTACTTTTGTAAAAGCCTTAGGTGGAAAAATTGGAGACTCTATTTGTGAAGATGACAAACAAGAATTAGCCTTGGAAATTTTGCGTTTAGCTAAAGAAAAAGGAGTTCAAATTCATATTCCAGTTGATGTAGTAGCAGGAGATAAATTCTCAAATGATGCTAATACACAAGTCGTTGACGTAACTGCAATTCCTGACGGATGGGAAGGAATGGACGCAGGACCAAAATCTTTGGAGCAATTCAAAAAAGTAATTCTAGAGTCTAAAACGATTCTTTGGAATGGACCTTTAGGTGTTTTTGAAATGCCAACTTTTGCAAAAGGAACTATTGCTTTAGGAGAATTCATTGCCGAATCAACTGCTAACGGTGCTTTTTCACTTGTAGGTGGTGGAGACTCTGTTGCTGCTGTAAAACAATTTGGTTTTGAAGACAAAGTAAGCTATGTTTCAACAGGAGGAGGAGCAATGTTAGAAATGTTAGAAGGTAGAATTTTACCTGGAATTGCTGCTATTTTAGAATAAGCATTTTTGTAATAAAAATTAAGTCAAAATAGACTTGATTCAATAGAATAGAAAACCTTAGCGATGAAATTTTGAGCTAAGGTTTTTCTTTTTTGGACATAAAATTTTTAATTTTTAGTCTATCCACTTCTCTAAGGTTAAGATGGATTTTCGTATTAAATCGAACAAAAAAGCTTAAAAAAGCCCCTAAAACTGATTTTTTAACAATATTTATGTAATTTTTCAGTTAGAACCTAGTAAGTTTGTAAAAATGATTTTATAATCATTTGAAATTTAGCCCCTTGAATGCATTAAATATGAATATAAAACACCTTATACTTCCTTTTTTTCTGTTAGCCTCTTTTTCACTTTTTTCGCAAGAAACAGTTGAGAAAATAAGTGCTCCAAAACCAGAAATTAAACTTACCTACTTAGATTCTATCAAGAAAACATTTGTCAAAGATGATTTGGCAGCTTGTGTAGATAGTTTGTGGTTAAAGGAATTAACCAATTTAGATATTTACAATAACCTTACAGAAGACATTCAAACAATCAACATTGACGAAAAAGTTGATTATGAATTACCTACTGAGTTGTTGAAATCAAGATTGCAAGCAATGGACGAGAAGTCGCCATTTCATATTGAATACAACCAAGGTTTAGAAAACATCATCAAGTCATTTTTGAAAAACAGAAAGCGTTCTTTTGAGCGTTTAATGGCCGTTTCAGAATATTATTTCCCTTTATTTGAAGAAGCATTTGATAAACAAAATGTGCCTCTTGAAATCAAATATTTAGCGGTTGTTGAGTCGGCGTTAAATCCAAAAGCGGTTTCTAGAGTAGGAGCTACAGGACTTTGGCAGTTCATGTACCAAACAGGAAAACAATACGGATTGAAAATCGATTCGTATATTGATGAACGTAGCGATCCTTTAAAAGCAAGTGAAGCTGCTGCCCAATACATGAAAAACATGTATGCTATTTTTGGCGATTGGGATTTGGTTTTGGCTTCCTATAATTCTGGACCAGGAAATGTAGCAAAAGCTATTCGACGTTCTGGAGGACAACAAAACTATTGGAACATTCGTAAAAATTTACCACAAGAAACACAAGGATATGTACCTGCTTTTTTAGCAACAATGTACATTTATGAATACCATAAAGAACACGGAATTAAGCCTGAAAGAGCGCCTATCAAGCATTTTGCTACTGATACGGTAATGATTAAAAGACAAATGTCTTTCAAACAAATTTCAGATTTGATTGATATTCCAGTGGCTCAATTACAAATTTTGAATCCATCGTATAAATTAAATGTGGTACCGTCTTACAGAGACCAAAGCCATTATTTGAGATTACCACAAGATAAGATGGCGGTTTTTACCTCTAATGAGTCGAAGATTTATGCTTATGTGGATAGAGAAGCTAACTTAAGAGAAAAGCCATTCCAAATTGTTCGACCAATCGTTTCTCAAGACTCCGTAAATACATTTCAAAGATTGGCACAAGCCAAAGTGCGCTATTATCGTGTCAAGCGTGGAGACAATCTAAGTACCATTGCTAAGAAATACGACATTGCGGTTGACGATCTTAAAAAATGGAATAACATTAAAGGAAATGAAGTTGCCTACGGAAAAAATCTAAAAATCAATGGTACGGATGCAGAACAAAAATCGACAGCTGTAGCGAAAGTTGAAGTAGATAAAAAAGCAGTTCAGAAAGACAGCGTGGTAACGACAACTTCGTCTTATGTGGTTCAAAAAGGGGATAACTTAAGTAATATTGCTAAAAAATTCAATATCACGGTAGCGGATATTGAAGAATGGAATAAGTTAACTAACAATAATGTTCAGTTAGGCGCTACACTTCAAGTAGCAAAAATCCCAACGGTAAAAGAAGAAACTGCCGTTGCTCCTGAAAGAAAAGACATTCAATATATTGTTCAGAAAGGTGATAATTTGGGTAACATTGCTAAGAAATTCGGAGCTTCATTAGACGATTTGAAACAATGGAATAATTTAGTGTCAAATTCAATTGCTTTAGGGAGTACATTAATTGTTGCCAAAAATGAGATTGCGATTGTAACTAATAAAGCAACAGTAGCTAGTTTTAAAAAGAAAGACGATTATGCTGCTCCTGCTAAAAAAGAAGCAGAATACTATGTGAAAAAAGGAGATTCTTTGTATAGTATCTCTAAAAAATATCCGGGTGTGACTATTTCTGATTTAAAGAAATGGAACAACATCAAAGAAGAAGAATTGAAACCGGGAATGAAATTAAAAATTAACGGATAATTCAATGAATCAATTTAAATTTGGGTTTTATTTCATAATGTAAGAATCATGAATAAAGCCCATTTTTTATGCCTATTCCTTTCGGTTGTTTTGTTTTCTTGTTTCAAGAAAGAAGCCGACTTACCTCGTAAAACAACGGGTAAAATCAACACAATTTCAGTAATTATTGATGATCAATTGTGGAATGGAGAAATTGGCGATAGCATCCGAAATAAATTTGCTTCTCCAGTAATTGGACTACCCGAAGAAGAGCCGCTCTTTACCATCAATCAATATCCAGTTAAATTACTGGAAGGTTTTGCTACCGATAGCCGTGCGATTTTGGTAATTAAAAAAGAAGTCGAAAACAAATTTGAAATCAAGAAAAACCAATACGCTTCACCTCAAAATGTATTTCATATTTCGGGCAAAACGGCTACTGAAATATTGCAATTATTGGAAGAACATACACCAGAAATCATTCACCGTATTGAACAAGGCGAAATTGCAGAAAGCCAACGTATCAATAAAAAAGCGCTACTCCAAACCACATCTTTTAAAAAAGAATTTCAGCTTACAATTCAAGTTCCTTCTGATTTTGAATATGCACTGCGAAAGCCCAATTTTGTTTGGTTAAAGAAAAAAATAATTAGCGGTAGCAGTAGTTTGTTGCTTTATCAGGTGCCGTTGAATACGATTACAAATTCTAATGCAGCCATTGATATCCTTACGATGAGAGATTCTATTGGCAAATACATTAAAGGGACAGAACCCAATACCTATATGATTAGTGAAACAGGGTATACCCCTTATTTTTTCAAATCAAAGATAGACAATCGATTGGCGTATGAAACTAGAGGAACGTGGCAACTCCAAAACGATTATATGTCGGGTCCTTTTATCAATTACACTATTGTAGATACAACAAACCATCGACTACTAGTTTTAGAAGGATTTTGTTATTCGCCGTCCAAAGAAAAAAGGGACGTCATGCATGAGCTAGAGGCTATAATACATTCGGTTCATTTACTTAAAAACAATACATTTACCCCAAATAAAAAATAGAATTCATGACATTAGAATGGAAGATCAAATCTTTTGAATCACTTTCTGTACACGAGTTGTACGATATTCTTCGTTTGCGAAGCGAAATCTTTGTTGTTGAGCAAAACTGTGTGTACCTTGATTTGGATGGCAAAGACCAAAAAGCATTGCATCTTTTTGGAACATTTGAAGGCAAGATTGTAGCACACGCTCGCCTTTTTAAACCCGGAATTTCGTTTGTCCATGCGTCTATTGGTAGAGTAGTAGTACATTCCAAATACCGAGACAGAAAATGGGGTCACGAATTAATGCGCCAAGCCATTGCAGGCGTTTTACATCATTATGGCGAAACCGAAATTACGATTGGCGCCCAATTGTATCTGAAAAAATTCTACGAAAGTCATGGATTTGTTCAAACTAGCGAGATGTATTTAGAAGATGATATTCCTCACATTCAAATGGAGAAAAGTCGCTAACATTTGGTAATCACTAATTCGACTCTTCGGTCTAATTCAGGTTCTTTACCAATAGGGAATTGATTGCCATAGCCTTTAAAAGTCATTCTGGACGGATTTATTTTGCGCATCACTAAGTAGTGGTAAACGGCTTTGGCTCTATTATACGACAACTTTCTTTCTTTGGTGTCTTTGTCGATGGCATCTGAAAAGTATTTTGGGGTACAACAAACATGGCCTTGAACTTCAAATTCTACATACGGATTGTTCTTCAAAAAAACGACAATTTTATCTAATATGGCTCGAGATTTTAAGTCCAAATAACTACTTCCTACGCTAAATCGTACATTTTCTAAATAGATTCGATCTCCTTTTTTGTGTGGCAAACGAAAATCAGAAAACAAGTGTGGAATTCCCATAAAAAATTTCGGTCTGACGAGTTGTTCAACCACGACTTCCACTCGGCGATTTTTAGAGCGGGTTTGGTCTAGATCAGGCACCGTGTCTTTGTTGACCAAAACCCTTCCTTTGCCTTCTAAAGCAATTAATTTTTTAGGATTCAATCCAATGTTCAGTAAGATTTTCTCAACGGTACTGACTCTTCTATCCGATAAATTGAAATTGTAAGGAGCCGTGCCACGATCGTCACAATACCCAAAAACGCGAACGGATTGAATTTGGCTACTGTCTATTTTTTGAAAAAAATCACAAAGAATGTTCTTTTGGTTTTCTTGAAGTTGGTCCACGTCAAAGTCAAAATAGATATTTTGTGTAATTTTTTCTTGAGCAAATCCGCTTAAGAACAGTACTAAAAATCCTATTTTGAATAGCTTTTTCATTACATTTTTAAGATGGTTTTGTATTCAGTAGGCGAGTTCAATACTTGAACGGCGCGTTTGATTTCAAGGTTGTTTTTGAGATAAAACTGGTATAAACCTTCTTGGTATTGGTAGCGTTTGATGAGTTCTTCCTGAATTAAGTTCTTGATTTCTTTTTGATTTTTATCCAATAAAGCGGTTTCACTTTTTTGAAGCGCAGTCAATAATTGTTGGTATTCTGTGGTAATATTTTCGTCAATTTGTTCTTTTTTGGCTGCAGCCAAAGTTGCCTTCAATGCCAGTTCCGTTTGGGTATCAAAAGAGAATTTAGTCGATTTTAAAAACTGTTTGAAGTCTTGGTAATCTTCTTCTGAAATATTCGGAATTGTGTTGCCTAGGTTTGGATTTTTGTAATAATATTGAGTTGCAAAATTGAAAATCGCATCGTTTTTTTCTAAGGCTTCGGCAATAGGGCTTAATTTAGTTTCGTCTAGCGCTATATCAGGCTGAATTCCGCCACCATCATAAACCGTTCTTCCCTTTTTGGTTTTAAAAGCGGTATAATTTTTCTCGTCACGTTTTGTAGCAATTCCGTTTTTGTCTTTGTGGGCATAATCTAAAGCTTGAATGCAACGACCCGAAGGCGTGTAGTAACGCGAAATGGTTACTTTTAACTGAGTTCCATACGTCAAATCAACTGGTCTTTGGACTAATCCTTTCCCAAAACTACGACTACCAATAATGACAGCGCGGTCTAAATCCTGTAAAGCTCCCGAAACGATTTCTGAAGCCGAGGCACTTTTTCCGTTGACAATAATCGCTAAAGGAATTTCAGTGTCAATAGGTTCTTTGGTGGTTTTGTAGGTATTGTTGTGTTTGTCGATTTTTGATTTTGTGGTAACAATAATTTCGTTTTTGGGTACAAATAAATTGCAAATAGTCACCGCCTCGTTTAACAATCCGCCTGGATTATCGCGCAAGTCCAAAACGATACGCTCAGCACCTTCTTTTTTGAGTTGTTCTAAAGCATTTTTGGTTTCCAACCCTGCTTTTTTGTTGAAGTGTGCCAATACAATATAACCCGTTTTGTCATCTATTTTTCCAAAGAACGGTACCGATTTGATTTCGACTTCGTCCAATACAATTTGGGTAGTATTGGTTTTTCCTTGTCGAATGTATTTGATGTCAATTTTGGTGTTTTTTGCCCCTTTTAATAATTGGGAAGCATCGTCTTTAAAGTCAGCTAAAAGAACATCGCCAATTTGGATAATTTCATCCCCAGCTTTTAGTCCAGCCTTGTCGGCAGGGAAATTTTTGTAGGGTTCTTTGAGGATTAGTCGGTCTTCTTTACGAGTGATTAATACGCCAATTCCGGTATATTCACCCGTATTGTTGATTTTGAATTTCACTACATCTTGTTCGTTAAAAAAAACCGTGTACGGGTCAAGACTAGCTAACATTCCTTTGATAGCTCTGTCCATTAATTCGCCAGGATTGGTTTCGTCTACATAGTTTTTGTTCAATTCCTTGAATAGTGTAGTGAAGATTTCAATTTGCTTGGCTACCTCAAAAAAATCTTCCTTAAAACTTGCACCTACATACAAAAAGGCACCAGCAACAACGGGAATAATATATCTTTTCTTGAATGAGGAAATCATAGTACTAAAAGCTTAGATTGAAAGGTCTAAAATAAGAATAAATTGGCAATACTGAACGATTTGAAAACCGTTTTATTTTGGCTCTTCTTTTGTAACAGGGTTTACTTGCGCCAAAAATTTTTCAAATAATTGAATGGTTTTGGTGTTGATTTCTTCAAACGACAATCGGTCTTTACTTTGGTAAAAAAGCATTAACGCGTAGGGTTGGTTGAGGTGGTCTTTTAGCAAATGTTGATTCAGTCGATACGTCTCGCGCAAAACACGTTTGAAATAATTCCGATCAACGGCTTTTTTGAAGTATTTTTTAGAAACCGAAACGCCTATTTTTAAGTGTTGTTCGTCACCCAAAGTGCCCGAATGATACACTAATCGCAAGGGGTATTTAGATACCGATTTCCCTTCGGAAAATAACAATCCGATCGTAATCTTGCTTTTTAGTTTTTCGTTTTTTGGATAATTAAAGTTCATTTCAGAGAAAAATACCACTAATTTTAGTTGCCAAAGGTACAATTAAACCCTAAATAGGTGTTATTCTTTAGGATTTAAATAGCCCTAAAAATTAATTTCGTATTTTTGTAGTTCATTATTAACGCATGCAGAAACTAATTTCGTATCCCCTCTCCATCATCTACTATTTGTGTTTTGGACTTTGTTTGGTTGTTTTTCATCCAATTCAATGGGTATGTTTCAATGTTTTTGGTTACCAAGCACACAAAAAAAGTGTCGATTATTTGAACCTGTTTTTGGTGCGTTGTACGAATCTTTTAGGAACGACTTATCAGTTTGAAAACACAGAAGTTATTCCTAAAAATGTGCCCGTAATTTTTGTAGCCAATCATCAGAGTTTGTATGATATTGTGGCAATTATTTGGTACTTGAGAGATTTTCATTGCAAGTTTGTGAGTAAAAAAGAATTGGGTAAAGGGATTCCAAGTGTGTCGTATAATTTGAATCACGGAGGTTCTGTTCTAATCGACAGAAAAGACCCAAAACAAGCCATTCCTGTTATCAAAGGATTGTCTGAATATATTGAAAAAAATACCCGTTCTGCAGTGATTTTTCCGGAAGGAACGCGTAGTAAAACTGGAAAACCAAAACCGTTCGCGCAAAGCGGATTGAAAATATTATGTAAGTACGCCCCTTCTGCTTATGTGGTCCCAATTACCATTAACAATTCATGGAAAATGGTGCAATTTGGTGCTTTCCCAATGGGTTTAGGCAATCGTCTCCAATTTACAATTCACCAACCCTTAAAGGTAAGTGATTATTCGTTTGAGGAGTTGATAGAACAAACGGAAATCGCAGTAGTACAAGGAATACAAATTTAATAATATAACAAAATGTCAATTAAAAACATTCGTTTAGAAGTGATGCAGTTTTTGGAAAAAAACGTGGATAGCTTCGTAGAACAGTACTTAATTCCAGTAGAAAACATTTGGCAACCCACTGATTTTTTACCAGATTCACAAAGTGAAAACTTTTTTGAAGAAGTAAAAGAACTAAGAGAAATTGCTAAAGATTTACCTTATGATTTTTGGGTAGCTATGGTGGGAGATACCATTACCGAAGAGGCCTTACCAACGTATGAGTCTTGGTTAATGGAAGTAGAAGGAGTCAATAATTTAGAAAGAAACGGTTGGTCAAGCTGGATTCGCCAATGGACGGGAGAAGAAAACCGCCACGGAGATGTATTGAATAAATACTTGTATTTGTCTGGGCGAATCAACATGCGTGAGGTAGAAATTACTACCCAACACTTAATTAACGACGGTTTCGATATTGGTACAGGAAGAGACCCGTATAAAAACTTTGTGTACACGAGTTTCCAAGAGTTAGCGACTTATGTTTCGCACAATAGAGTTTCGCAAATTGCTAAAAAACACGGAGACAATAAACTGTCTAAAATGTGTAAAATGATTGCAGGAGACGAAATGCGTCACCACCATGCGTATAGCGAATTTGTGAACCGAATTTTTCAAGTAGATCCAAGCGAAATGATGTTAGCTTTTCAATACATGATGAAGCAAAAAATCGTAATGCCTGCGCATTTCTTGAGAGAATCAGGACAACAAATCAGTTCAGCTTTTGAAAATTTCTCTGATTCAGCACAACGTATAGGAGTATATACTGCGAATGATTATGTAGAAATTATGCAAAAATTAATCGATAAATGGCAAATTGATAAAATTGGCAATTTGACTGACGAAGCTGAAAAAGCGCGTGATTATTTAATGAAATTACCTGCAAGAATGGCTAAAATTTCAGAAAGAATAGTGATTCCTCAAGAGTCGTATATCTTTAAATGGGTAGAACCTGCTACATTGTAAAATTGTAGTATTTTTAAATAAATTTAAAAGCTGAATTATCGCAATTCAGCTTTTTTTATAAAACCATTTTTAAAATGAATACCACTAATTTGATTGATAAAACAATACTGTTTGTAAAAGAAACTTTAGCCCAAGCCGAAGGCGGTCACGATTGGTTTCATATTGAGCGTGTGTATAAAAATGCGTTGTTGATTGCCGCTTCTGAAAATTGTGATTTGGAAATAGTACAACTAGGCGCTTTGCTTCACGACATTGCAGATAGTAAATTTCATGACGGAGATGAAACCATTGGCCCTAAGACAGCACGAACTTTTTTAGAGTCTGAAAATGTTGTCGCAACAACAATTGACCACGTAATCGCAATAATTGAAAATATTTCGTTCAAAGGCGGCAAAGTAGAAAGAAAGTTCTCTTCTATTGAGTTAGATATCGTTCAAGATGCGGATCGTTTGGATGCTATAGGCGCCATTGGGATTGCTAGAACATTCAATTATGGAGGGTTCAAAAATAGAACATTATACAATCCTGAAATTGCTCCCAATTTGTCTATGACAAAAGAAGAATATAAAAAGAATGAGGCGCCTACCATCAATCATTTTTATGAAAAACTATTGTTGTTGAAAGACAAAATGAATACCGAAACAGGAAAACAAATTGCCCAAGAACGCCACCGTTATATGGAAGATTTTTTGGAACAGTTTTATGCCGAATGGGAGGGGAGAAAATAAAGATTAGTCTACTGAAAGTTGTTTTTCCTGCATTTCTAAAACCACATCCGAAGCACTTTTAAAAGTAGGGGCTTGTTCCACAATACTGCCTACTCTTTTTTTGTTCAATTTGAAGGTCAAGTCATTTTCGGTGGTGAACAATAATGCCGTTAAAAAAGGATTATTCATATACGAAGACAGTACAAAGAAGGATTCTTCTAAAGTATGAAAACTTTCCACTTCCTCAGTTTTGTAACGTGCAATAAGAGAAATACGCACTTGATCATCCACCAAAACGGGACGCATGTAAATGTTTTTTAATTCGGTATCGCCAATGGTTTTTGCCAAGGTTAATTTGGCAAAAGTATAATTCGCCATACTTTCTTTTACACTCTCCCAAAAATGGGCAAATTCGGTTTGAAAAGACATTTGTTTCGTTTAAAATTTGAATTATTTTCCGCTAAAATTAGCTTTTCTTTTTTCTAAAAAGGCAGTCGTCCCTTCTTTGAAATCGGCAGTACCAAACAGTCTACCAAAGGCATTGATTTCTGCTTCATAACCATTTTTTGTTTTGTCAAAACTAGCGTTTACTGCTTGAATGGCCTGCGTAATTGCAACAGGTGCATTCTTACTAATTTTTTGCGCCAAGTCTTGGCAAAATTCAATTAGTTCGGTTTGAGGGACTACGTGGTTGACTAAGCCGTATTCTTTAGCTTCGGCAGCGGTTATCATAGTAGCGGTTAAAATCATTTCCATAGCGCGGCCCTTTCCTACCAATTGAGGCAAACGTTGTGTCCCGCCATAACCAGGAATCAATCCCAGAGTCACTTCAGGCAACCCCATTTTAGCATTATCAGAGGCTACTCTAAAATGACAAGCCATTGCTAATTCCAATCCGCCTCCTAAGGCAAATCCGTTAACAGCGGCAATGACTGGTTTTTTTAAGTTTTCAATGTGATCAAATACCTTTTGATGTCCGTTGGCAGCCAGTTGCATTCCTTCTTGAGTAGAGAAATTGGCAAATTCAGCAATATCGGCACCTGCCACAAACGCTTTTTCACCGCTTCCGGTCAAGATAATCACCTGAACGGCTTCGTTGTTTTCTAAATCAGTAAAAGCAGCGTGCAATTCGGCAAGAGTATTCTTGTTTAGTGCATTCAATTTTGCTGGACGATTCAAAGTGACCAACGCTATTTTATTTTCTATAGCAATCAAAAGATTTTCGTAGTTCATCTGGGTATATTTTAAGAATTTAAAATAGGCAAACTCACCGTAAAAGTGGTGCCTTGACCATATTGTGTATCAAATGTAATGCTTCCTTTGTAATTTTCGATAATATTTTTGATGATACTTAAGCCCAATCCCATTCCGCTATTTTTTGTGGTGAATTTAGGTTCGAAAATTCGGGTTTTATCTTCTTCTTTAATACCAATTCCGTTGTCTTTCACGGTGATTAAA
>JACCDW011516705.1_pt1 | contig 46063 bp, 57 predicted proteins | sample 7449781 | NCBI WGS metagenome assembly JACCDW01 (sample SAMN15323449, study PRJNA562643) | freshwater metagenome | isolation source: river surface water | place: USA:Blue River Watershed | collected 2017-08-18
CCCTAACCGAAGTTGTCAACCCTAACCCTAACCCTAACGTCTTCAAAATTTTCAGGCGTAATTCGCCGCCCGACGCCGGTCTGAGCAAGTAGTGACGTCTGAAGACGTCATTAGGTCCCTAAACCTTCTTGCTCAGACCGGCGTCGGGCGGCGAATTACGCCTGAAAATTTTGAAGACGTTAGGGTTAGGGTTAGGGTTGACAACTTCGGTTAGGGTTAGGGGAAGACTAAAAATTCCACGCGGGAACTTCTAACCCTAACCCTAACCCTAGCCGACGACCCTAACCCTAACCGAAACGTCCTCAAATTCAGACAACGCCGCCCGACGGGGCTTAAAATTTCCAACTCGGTAGCCCTAACCTCCAACCCTAACCCTAACCCTAACCCTAGCTGACCTAACCCTAACGCACGCCAGCGAACGAAGACAGACAACTCCGTCGCGAACCTACGAAGACAGACAACTCCGTCGCGAACCTACGAAGACAAAAGTCAGTCGATACAAAAGTGCAGCTACTACTCACCCGGGCATTCCAACATTCCATTGCAATTAAATTATGAGCAACAGTCCAACATGCTCACATCCGCGGTCGGCGAATGACCACAGCTACAAGTACTTCACCACGGCGGACAATGCGACCGAGTGCCACAACTCACTTCACCTCGGCGAAGGCGGTAGCACAATTCCACCAGGGATACAACACCTCGGCGAAGGTCGCCAAGCATGCGACGCTGGGATGCAGTTCGAATCACGCCAGTCATACGAGATAACCAACGTTGCAATTAAATTATGATTTCCACGGTCGGCAACCACCGACGCAAATTGCAAGAACTTCGGGAACATGAAAATACAATAGTTAACGATTAATGAATTCGAAACAATGAATCGGCGGATTCGCAAAGCTATTCTCCCAATATTCATTCTTGAACTTGACATCATACTTGCATCGATAACCTTTCAGTTCTAACCAATCGCGCACTTCATCAAGCCTCGGGCACTCGCTGTGGTAGGATATTTCCACACATGTCTTCTCTTTCACCGCCACTCCGGGAATATCAGCGACGAGGCGGCTGCTGCCAGACTCGGAAAACGTAATCGTGATGAGCGTGCAGGAGGATTTCGGCAACACAGTGTTCACGCGCACCACATTCGTGCGGGATCGCAAATGATACTCCAGCACAGTCTCCGCGATCAACGTCACCAACGCGGGTTGTTTCCGCAACTGCGGGTGCGGATCCATTTGGAAAAAATTGTGGTCATGGTCGCGCGAATACGACAAAGGTAGGACGGCGTCAGCGAGACGTGGCCGACGGGCACTTCATCACAATCAAACTGCATGAAACTCATCGGAATTCAGTTCACCGGAGTCAAGCGCGACGGAGACTTTGCGTGGATGATCCAGCAGCCACAATACGCGAAAGCGCTATTCATATTCAACGACAATGTAGAACACCACAAGTCGTCAATCCGCGGCAAAGGCAGCGCTGTAATTCGACCGTTCAATGCCATTGGTTGTCCGACAGCCCCGCGTTCGTTCGGAATTTCGACCGGATACAGCATCGCTAGCGGTGGTTTCGTATCATTTACGGATACGGTACAATTTATCATTGATGACGAACTCGAGGAATTGGCGCAATTGGTAGCCCGGCATACCTACGACACGATCTATTTCTCGGCGGATGCAGATGGACACATTGGCACGCATCTGTTCAGAGTTCACCCGGATGTACTCGCGTACATTGAAGATGGGGTACGAGACGTGGTATCCGCGCGCGAGAATTCTATCCAAGCATAGTCTGCGTTGTTGTTTACCGGATAGTATGTAATGTAACACAAAACAATTTGGTAATCAACTTGCATCTTCGTTCAAAACAATCGTTGGATAATTCACATAAAACACACTTCTGTCATCATGCAAAGTATTCCATTGGAAGAATTCCATGACCTTTGTCGCGGACAAGTGCAGCCCATGGTGATTCCAGTTTACAACGGGCAATCCATACGAGGAGACATGAACATGCGATTTGTCAAGGACGGTGTTGGTGTCAACCCAGTTTGGAATGCCGCCAAGACTGCGTTTGAACTTCCACGATCACCTATTACGAAACGCCAAGGTCCATGGCATATAGATAACGAACCGTTACCTGTGGTTCTGCATCCGGCGTTGGCGCAAGCTTCATTCGAAACCATTCAAAGTACACCATTGTTGTGTCTCGTGCGCGCCAAATCCAAATTAGGATCTACCCATGCGTTCATCGTTGCCGTACTTGATCGTGTACTGTATAGTTGTGGGTTTGGTTACAACAACGTAATCTATTCCACGATGCTGAGCAATACTCCATATGCTCAGAAAGGGGGACGTGTGTTTGCACCGGACATGCTCTCGCTCCGAGGGTTTCAGGCCGACATTGTCGACATAGAGCCATTTACGCCGGCGCGCATGGAAATTTTACGATCCTGGTTGACGAATGCAGAAAATGTCAGCTGCACGTTCGAGAAAGTCGCCGAAGATTTGTTCGAGGTGAAAAATGTCCGTATAAACCTAAACGCATCGACTCAATATCAATTGTGTGGCCCGGTGTCGTCTACGTCGAAAGTACATAACTGCATCAGTTGGGCGCATCGTTTCTTTTCCCCCGAACGTGTCGATTGCAAAACTATGTTCTTTTTTGAAGATCCGGCGGAATGTAAACGCAAGATTTCGTTTCACGCAGAATTTGCAACCACCTTGTTCGAATTGCTACAGTCGAATCCACACGAACCGTCCAAAACCCTGGTGGATTTTGTGACGCAGATGATTCCCGCCCTTCCACCACCAGCAACTCGACGTCGGTCACGGTCGTTAACGAATTCTCGGTCGCGATCGAAATCTCCTGCTACCAAAAAAGCGCGAGTGGATCACCGATCATTCGGGAGTTACCTGTAAGATAACCAGGCATAATCTGCGTTTCCGCGAATGTCAGCGAGGGAAGGTCGCGTAACGGCAATGACCGACAATCGATGCACTTCCAACGCGCGCACAAATCCAGCATTCGGACACACGCCTGGACGCAGCTTCTGCACGGTGTAGATAAGATCGTCGACGGTCAGATCAGCCATGGATGCACCGAGCAACGTGATGAGATGTGCAATGACAATCGTCGCGGAACGAGAAATGCCGGCGTAGCAATGAATCACGACCTTTCGATGGCGTCGCATAATGTCTTCGAATGGTTTGAAAAAAGTGCTGATGTTTTCACGCACGTTGTCTTCCAGTTGGAAATGATACAAGGTCATGTCCTTGTATTCATCGGGCATCGGCATGTCGCGCAACGGCGGAAACTCCAGCACACTGACAATGGCATCGATCCCGAGTTCATAGATCAGTTCGGGATGGTGAGTGATGGCGCGGTAGTTGGTCAAGAACAATCGATCGGGCAAAATCGCGTGCACCCGATTCGTTTCGAATGCGTGAAATTCGGTCTTGCGCCGAAGTTTTGATCGTTCGGAAATCATGGTCTATTTTCTGACCGATAACAAACGCAATAATTAATCATTACATACTTCCGCTCGACGATCTAGCGGGCAAGGTAAAATTAACGATTGTACCGTTGTGATTGGTAAAGGAGGTTGGATATTTCTGGTTGAACCGCCACACCGTCTTCTCGCCGACCTTTGCCTTCTTGATAACCTCCTTCATGACAAACCCGCGGTTGTTGAAAAAGCGGACGACATCGTTACTCGCCTCGACCGTCGCCGTCACCGTGTATCCCACACATAGCGATTCTGACGCCATAATACGGCAAGCCTGCACATTCAACATGCCGATCAACGTGCTGCCAATTCCCTTGCGCCGATAGTCTTCGGCGATTTGTATGTAGCAAATCTCGAACAATATCGTTTGGTTCTTGACATCCCATTCAAACATGAACACCCCTTGTAACACTTTCGCCCGATCGCGCATCTTCATAAGCATTCGAACGGTGAAATAGCTTTTCACCTCGAGAAAAGATTTTGCATTGTCGTCACCGTTTGTAAACTTGTTGATTTCGTCCATCGTGTCTTGGTTCATCGGGTTCCCGGGATCCAAAATGGTCATTTCGAAGGACAGTTGCAGATAGGCATACTTCCGCGTACACACGCAACACATGTCGAGCACATTCATCGTATCGGCGTCCGTGACTAGTTGCTCAAACTTCATTTTGATTGTGATAGCAACCGGCGACGTCGGGCACGACGACAATGCAAAATGAATTTTTGAAGACTTACGCGGTATTTGCGATCGGCAGCCGTAGTTGTTGCCGAGGGAATGGCGGAAAGTCGGGTACGAAAATAACGGGTGGATGTCTCGGTCAAGAAGTCGCGCAAGTTCGATTGCAGTCGGGTCGCGGTCGCCGTCGAGCGAAATGTGCAACAATCGAACATCAACCATGAATGGTTGAACACGATGAACGCGGGCATGTCATGCAGCGCAGCGGGTAACGTTGCCAGCCACGTGTGCAGTGGCTGGGCAAATCGAGTGCTGTGGCCAAACATCTGGGTCATTCGCTGCACGCTGCGAAGATTCCAATACCCCACGAATTGGTTGAACCGCGTGGTGCGCGCAAACATGCCCGAGAGATCCACGGCGCGCTCGAGGTTCCAACGCCCAATCGGTTGATCGAATGCAGATCCGGCAAACATGAAGGACAAATCGGTCGCGCGGGAAACGTCCCATCCGGTAATGTCTTGCTCGGGACACGCCCAGAACTCCGCGGATACCTGCACCGCCACCTGCCGAAAGGGAGTGAAGCACGTCACCGCGGATACATCCCACTCGCGGAGAGACGTGCCGTCAGGCTGAAATGTCTCACACGCTTCGGCAAACGTTTCGTCGGTGAAAGACAACATTGCCGTTTGAAAATGGAAAATACGATGATACTTAAATCTTACAAATTGACGATGCTGTAAACTCGGCCGCGGACGCTATTGCCCGGGCCAACCTATCTCGAAACTTGCGTATCTGGTCCACCGCCAGAGTCACCGATGGAATCGACATCGAGCTTCGATGGCGAATCCTCGAGGCTCGGTGATACATGTTCATGCAGGTAGCCACGCCACAACTGGTCAAGTCGTTCTGGGTCAGCCGATGCGGAGCGCGCTTGCATTCTTTCAAGGTGATGGGTGCAATGTTCGCGACGATACACAACGCGGTAATCCACGGCTGCAGATGTTTCAGCACAATCTTCCCCGTCACGGTTCGGTCGTCTAGCGAATTGTAGAGCAGGCATTTCCCCGTCCGACATTGTATTTCCACCAACACCCAATGTTCCTGATTGACGTTCACCGGCATCAAAATGTATTCTGTCCGCGCCGTCAACGCGTTGATATGCGGCAAACACCGATTTTGGTAATCGTCCTGGACAATCGTCAGGACAAACTCTTCATCCATCACTACCTCGTCGCCTTGCATCAGCGAAGGAATCACCATCGAATCCAAGAAATAGCATTCGGGCACTTTGAACTCATTTGCGGTCGCCAGCCAAAACGCAGCGATCGCCTCTGATTCTAGATAGTCATTGCCTTCCAACCCGGTGTGTCGACCGGCAATGGTTCGGAGAAATCCAGCCAAATCGTTGGCGGCGGGGGCGGGTTGTGGTGGCAAGGGAGGACTCACCGGGACCACCGCCGGCCATTGATACACTCTCACCGTTTCCCAGTCGTCGGCTGAAAACCTGCCGCGTTTCGGCGACGATGGCTCGACTTCGTCGAGTAGTGACACGATGGATCGCTTCGAAGACGCAAAATATTGCATGATTGAATTTTGTTGGAACTGTCACCTGTCGTGACGGGTAGCAATTTTGCGGAGCCGAAGAATCCCAGGAATGTACAGTTACGAGTGTTTTCCATTTTCGGCGACTACCTCGGAACACCTCGAATTGACCCGGCGGCGGAACTTCGGTATGTGGTAACATGGATGCCACGACTCCGCGGGAGGTCTCGCAGGGACCTGTTGGACCCTCCGCGGGGTGTGGAATTAGGTCATTCGCGAGGGGGTGAAAATGCAAAGTTGCACATTTGAGTTTTCAGAAGCCGATCACCCCAATTTGGAAAATGCAATTGCAACTTGTTAAATTGCCAAATTGCCAAATTCGGCGATCTGGTTCTGGGATGTTCAGGGCGGCATTGCAGCGGCAGCGAGACGTGTCGGAGGAGTCTCTCGTCCGAGCCGCGGAGCAACGCGGAGCGGGAGACGTGGCTGTGAACTTGCTGCAGGCAGGGGTAAACCCCTGCAACCCTCGCTCACTTCGTTCGCGCTGCTTCGCGATCGGGCTGCATTGTTTCGAAGACATGGTTTGTAGAAACGACATTGTATGTTAAATATTAATAAATCATTACACACTCCCGCTCGATGATCTCACGGGTGCTACAAATTCTATGGTTGCCCCTGTATGATCTACAAAAGGTTGCGGAAACTTTTGACGCAACACGAAATGATCGTCACCGGATTCGATCAGTTGAAACATTCGATTGTTGAAAAATCGAAGCACGTCAACATCTTTCGGAATACGGACCACCAACGCAAACTCTAGGCGCACGGGAGCCTTCACCATAATAAGACATGCTTGGTAATTCAGCAACCCAATCCACGTTGTGCCGATCTTTTTCCGTCGATATTGCGGGGCAATCTGCATGTGCCGTATTTGAAAGGTCATACTATTGCTCGTCGCATTCCAGTCAAACAACAACAGCCCCACCATCGTCCCGGCCGCATCACGCATGATAAGTATCGCGCGATGTCCATTACAGTTTCGCTTATCGATAAAAAACGTCTTGACGACCGCGTGATGGTTGGTGAACTCGTTAATTTGATTCAACAAATTTTTCGAAATCTTGCCATTCTTCTCCACATGACCGAGTCTGAAGGACAATTGAAGATCGACATACTTTTGTTCGCACACCGAACACATGTCGAGTTCTTTCAACGACGCGAAGCCAGTGACTAGTTCTTCCAAATGCATTTTGATTATGACAACAGCAGCCGTCGACGACGGAACATCGCACGGAAAACAACGAGGACAGGAATGTCGGGAACGACAGGCACGTATGCATAAAGTGACAAAGTAGACCTCTCGACTCCGCAGGAGGTCTCGCGAGGACATGTTTGACCCTCCGTGGGGGTGTGGAACCGGGTTGGGGCGAAATGCAACGTTCGGCAAAATACACGCTTGAGTTTTCAGAAGCCGATCACGCCATTTGGAAAATGCAATTGCAACTTGTCAAATTGCCAAATTCGGCGATCTGGTTCTGGGATTTGGCGACAGCGAGACGTGGGTTGAAAACAATGTGGCAAACAACAAGCGAGCGAAGCGAGCGAGGGGGCGCGGGGTTTACCCCGCCGAGTTAAGTATTACAGCACAAGTCACGAAAGGTGAGATCACACACAAGAATATTGTCGCGACGGGCGCGCGGGATGAGTTCCCATTGTTCGGGGTCGAGGATGATCAGTATTTCGTGTTCGGCGTCGCCGTGGACGGAGACTCGGTCGAGACAAAGTCCTGGGTACGGGTTGGTGAAATGGAGTTCCAAGAGCAGCCCGTGTTCGACGGCGTATTTCTGGGCAATGCTGAGGCTGTAGGAGCTGGTGAGATAGGGCAGGTCGTGGAGCGGATGGGCAACCCCCAGAGGCGGATCGGTCCAGTAGCTGGCGTCGCGTTCGGATCCGGACCAGAGAACGCCCGAGGTGGGAAGACGTGGAGCGGCCACGTCTCGCTGCGCGATGGCGACGGCTGCACGGTTGGCGGGATCGTCCCAGACGCGGGGGTTACGGGTGTGTTCTTTACAGATGGCGGAAAGGACGGGATGGGCGGCCACCCAGTTGGCGGAGACGTCGAGACTGCGGTTCCAGGTATCGACGAGATCGCAAAACATGTTAGGACAGAATACACTGGGATGCGTCGGGACTCGGCGGAAACGGTTTCTGTGCCGCTTCAATTAAGTTGTGAGCCTGGTGTTGTTCCGCGGCGGCCAGGATGTTGGCCACTGTGGGTGTGGGCGTGGTGCGTCGCTCACAATACTGCACCAGGATAGATTCGGCGTCGGCCATGTGGTAGCGGAGCGCGAGACAGAGCAGGTCGGCATGATGTCGCTCGATCCAGCGGGGGTCGGTGGGAAGGGGAGCGTCGGGCGACAGCAAGGCGGTCAAGACGTCTTTGTCGACATGGAAGGAAAATTGAATGGCGTCTGGATTGGCGAGGAAATAGCGGTGACACACGTCGGACCGACGCATCAGTTCGCTGCGCGATAGCTCGAACGGAAGACTCGTCATGGAATCTTCATTCACGGCAATTGTCACCATTTCGGAGTCGTCGACGGGGACGGTGTTGACCTCGACGCGGCAAATGGTCACTTCGATAGTCAAGGTATCATTCGGGAGCAACCCGTTGGCGACGAGCTGTTCGCGCGTGACCAGATTGGCAACGCCCCAACGATCGGCCATATGTTCGATGCTCTCGAAGCGATGAATGTTGCTGCGGAACTCGGGTTCGGAAACATCATCTTCGTCATCCACGCGCACGATACGCATGGTGTAGCGAATCTCCTGGGCTGTCAGGGACCGAAGCCCGAGGTAAATGCCGATGTCGGTGGTGCGGGGATAGACGCGGAGATCCCATTCTTGGTCGAGCGCGGAGAAGGTGGTTGAGAGGAAATGTTCGGGGTCGGAGAAGACGAGTTTGGAGAAGTCTTCGAGTTGCCAATTGAAGGTCGCGACGTGTTCGGTCGTACGGGTACGATGGCGTGGCAATAATGCTGTCGGCATTTATTTTGTGACGTTTGACAGGGTACCGTCGGGCCAGTAATACAGGCCGTTGAATCCTATGGCGGTGGGGTTGTCACACTTGGGCATACGCAGCGCCCACGGGCGACGGGGGAACACGAGGTGGACACACATGTCCTGCACGTCTTTGACGTTATCCAGTTGCCAGCCCAGAATCAAGTCCATGGGCATATTCACTTGGGCAAGCATGGCTCGCGCTCGGCGCAATTGCCGCACATCCCACGCTTGAATTCCGTTGCCGTTCCAGCGGGCACAATTAAACATGCCATTTGCATTTTCGAGTTTTGCGGTATTCCAACGTCGCAAATCGTTGCCGTGCAAATTGATATATGCAAATGCATCGACGGCCGACGTGACACTCGACACGTCCCAGTTGTCAAGCCCGCGTATACGGATTCGGAACAATCCGTTAACTGGAAGCTGGTGGAATAACTTGTCGAGCGTGGTGGTGAATAGCTTGCAGTGGCTAAGATCCAACGACCAGATGTCCATCATCGTATTCGACCGACGATCTCGAAACCTGAGTCCGTTCGAGTTTGCCGTGGGATCGTAGGGACCTTGGTAATGTTCCAACGCGAATTTAGTATCTGGCGTAGGGGTATCCCACCAGTCCGTCAAACAGTCCTGCCAGGAACTCTGCGGGAGTGTCGGTACGGTGGGTTGCCAATACGGACCATGTTCCAGCGCGTATTCCAAGATCTGGTCAATCAGTTCGAGCGGCAGCCCTGTCGAGCGGAACACGGCCCGTCGATTGACGGTGCGATACCACTGTTTGTAGAGCCGCAGCCGAATTGCAAACTGGGGATAAAAGACGTCATAGGACAACCAGTCGCGTATTCGAATTTGCAAATGGCATGATTGAAATTCGGTCGGGTCGAGTACCATGAGTTGGACACAATCCGCGACGTCGTGCCATCGAAAGCAATCATGAATTTTGATTTTAAGAGGCGTGCTCAAACGCGTCGACAGCGAAAACATCCAGGTCATAAACGGACGTGTGTGGATGGATGTTTCGATCAATTTAATACATAATTGTCCTATTTCGTAATATAATTCCATCTTGGGGAGATGTAGCGGAGTGTTCCATTGTTGAGTAAGCTCCTCAAACACAAAACCGTCCCGGACCAATTCCTCGAACAAGACATGGTTTTCGGCATAGCTCCGCGACGACCATACTGTACAATACCACGTTTGGATCTCCTCCAACCACACGAGGGTTTTGGGGTCGAGTTCCAGCGGATCATAATAATTGAGTTTATATTTTTTTTCCTGGTAATATAGGTACTTCGAGAACGGTTCAAACAGCGCGTCTTGATCATTGCAGCGAACGGTGGTCACGGCGAATGTATAGTTCGCGACCATACGGGTTGTCTTGGACGAAGTCCGATCGTGGATTGCAATTCTCATTTTTGAAATGATACTGGACCTTTGTCACGACCTACTTCGCGCCCTCTATGATGAGTGGATGTCGGTAAACGATGCGGCGTCTTGCGGCACAGATGCCCAACTTGAGGACACTGACGCTGAAGCAGGCGATGACGCTGTCGTTTCCCACGAACTGTATCTGGCCAAAACACTTGTCGTCGATCACCATTGACAAAGAGACGTTTCACTGGATCGCCGCAGAATCCAAACTTGTTTCATGTGGGTCGAACAATTGTGTCCCGATATTTGGACGTTGATTTATCACGATTGCCTCGACGACGAGGACGCGATTAAGCTGCAGGAGGCCATTTGTGTCCCGTCGTGGGACGTCGACAATCCGGTGCCTTGGTTGCGCAGCACCACGTCGCCATTCGTCATTGCATTGCGAAGTCGGATGAAAATACCGCCGACGAACTTATACAACCCATTTAATTCGTACGCAACGGAACACGACCTCAACTGGATGCCACGGTACGAGGCGGCCAATGTGGTTCCGGTGTGTGTCGGCGAATTGTTCTGGCACCAACCGTCATCCATCTTGAAACCACATACCCTCGTGATCAACAAGTCCGACTTCCAAACGAGCGCGCCATTGCCGAGTATCCAGCGTGTGTCTTTCCAACGAACCGCCCGCTACGACATTGACACCGACGAACTCACATTCAGTTTTCCAGACACGGAACCGTGGCCGGCGTTGGAAATGATTGATGTGTTTCTAACAAATTGCAAGTTGACGATCTGTGGCGATGCATTGCCCGAATTGAAATGTCTGTTATGGATGAACGTCATTGAACACGGGAACATGCGCGGGTCGTTCCCGAATCTGCAAGGGTTGGTGATGGGGTTTGCAACGGAACAGTGCGAGCCGCCACCAATCTATTGCCCCAAATTGATTGGACTCGGTTCGCGGTTTTTTCCGTGGCGGGCGATGCATGCGAATCAATTGACATTGTTGGACACGATCGACAGTTTGCCCAACTCGCATGAACCCGTCTATCCCAAGGTCACGCATTGGAGTGTTCAACTATCTGACATTGATGATCCAATGCTAGGCAATTGGTTACCGCACTTTCCGGGCGTGCAATTATTGGTCTTGAAATTGTTTTTCTTCGGTCAGAAAAACATATTACCGCCCAAAGTAGACTTTCCGCCGACATTGCAGGAAGTACAAGTACATGGGGGTTTTCATATAACGTTTGATGAACCCGCCTGGCGACAAAAATTCGGCGCCGTGAAGCTCACGATCCATTCTTAACCAGCCGTCTTCCGAAACGCCACGGGTGGGTTCCCCGCCATAACTTAAATGCGGAAACTTCCCGAAGACTTGCAATGTGTCGTGTGTCTGGAATGGCTGACGACGGTGGATGTGATTCATGTACTCATGTCGATTGTGTGCGGATCTCCCTGGACACCGGTGCGTGGTTTTCGAGACTGGATTGGTGAGGTAACACGACGACTGCAGGGCTGGGAATACTTGGTGCGCGCGTTCAAGACGGAAATGAAGTGGGAAGAGTTGCGGAAGGTATTGACGGGCTATTTTGCCGAGTTCCAGAACTGGCGATTGTCAGTGTATGACGAATATCAGTGTTATCAAGGATTGGGCATTTGCAAGAACGCAATGACGGTGTTGGATCCGTGCGCCATGAAGACATTGACGGCGTTGGCGCTACATGCAAAACATGTCACGTGGCGAACGAATTTCCCGTGTCCGTCGCTTCGAACGATGTTCCCGAACGCCGTGTCGGTGTTGATTCAACATACGCCGTGTGCCATACGCGGGGAATTGATCGACGCGGAACACATTCGCGCGGTGTCGATCTGTGATGAACATAGCACGTCGTCGGTTTATGACAAATATCGCACGCCACTTCGCGCGGAGACGGTGCCGAATCTCGAAGCCATCAACATTTGCCGCTACCACCCGTTGATTGGGGTGTTTCCCAAGGTACGACATATCGCCGGTTGGCTCACCGAGTTGGCCAACCACGTGCCTATGGATCAAGTGGAAAGTGTGTTTATTCACACGGAAGACATACCCTCGATTGTGTTTGCCCCCCAGGTGCGTACGTTGCGCTTGGCGGGATGTCTCACTTCGGCCGTTTCCTTCGCCCGGCTGTTTGCCCAGTTTCCAAACATTCGCACCCTCGATGTGAAGATGCTCTTTTTAGGATGCGATCCGCCAAGTCAATACCCGGCCACCTTGAAAGAAATTGTCATGTATGAGAAGGTAACCCCGTTTAGTACATACATAGCGTGGCAACAATTAACACTTAAATTAAAACATGCTATTTGAACGTTTGCCGCACGATGTGCAAGGATATGTTTACGAAGAATGGTTGTCGGCGACGGACACGACGATGTTGTGGTTAGCCGCGGCGGTGCCGGATCCGCAGGAAGTCTTTGGGACGTTTGATCGATGGCTGAAGACGGTGAAGCTGCGATTGCGTCCGTGGACCTATTTGCTCGCGCGGTTCAAAACCCCCGTGTCGCTGGAACTGGAGATGATTGTCGCGCAGAGCTCGATCCTTCGCCGCGCGTGCTTGACGGTGTTTCAGAAGTATCAATGTCACCAGGCATTTGGGCTGCGACAAGAGTGCATGATGGTGATGGATACGTGGGCAATGCGGATGGTGCGACCGCTGGCCGCGCAATGTAAATCCATTGCCTACAAAACATGTTACCCGCCGGTATGTATCCGCGACGTGTTTCCAAACGCGACCGAATTGGTCATCACCCACCATCCATGCGCCTCGACCAGTCCGTTGACGGGCACCGACCGCATTCGTCTGCTGCATTTGTGGGACGACGCGCCGGTGTCGCCGGTCTATGAGAAATACCGACTTCCAATTCACGGCGAGTGGTATCCGGAAGTGTGCGTGATCCACATGCATCAGGCACATCCACTACAAGGCGTGTTTCCCGCGGCGACACACATCGCGGGGCGTCAGTTGCATCGGTTGTACGATCACGTGCATTTGGACAAGATTACCCAGGTGTCAGGCAACTGGTGGGACTGTGTGAATTGGCGGGTGATGCCGAGTGTCACCCATGTTGAGCTCGAAGGGCCCTTGCATCAGGACATTCAGTTGCACATGTTGTTTGAGTTGTTTCCCAATCTGAAGGTCTTGGATTTGGCGGATACGACCGTATTGTTGGCACATCCCCCCACGCAGTATCCGGCCACCTTGCAAGTGTTGTTCATGCCAACGCTGGTACCCCTCAGGGTGCTTTCGAATTGGGCACCGTTTTATGCACGGGTCAACGGCTGGCCCAAGGAGGCGTAGACATGATCCATAGTGTGGATTGCTTTCGGAGTGGGTTGGTAGACGTAGGGAGAAGTCCATCGCCCGTGACAGCGCGGACAGAGGGGGGTCATACGTAGACATTGTTCCAGCACTTCCCGGTCAAATGTCCCGTTGCAGATATTGCATCGCATGAATGCGGCGCAGTCGTTGTTGGATAACGGCAAGCCAAAACGAATGGTTTGCGGCGAGTGATACCAGGCGCCGTTGAACCCCCAAAAATATAACGGTTCAGGAGTTGGATGCACGGCACCCTCCCCGACGAAGGCTTCGATAACCGCAAAATTCATGCCAAACATACCCATGGTGATGGTATATGTATTTACCATGATGACGGCCAACGAAAGACGCGTGATGGGTTCTGCAAACCGCAATACGAGCGTGACTGGTAGCGAATCCACGTGACGACGGCGATGCCAAAATTCGTCGTTAGTCATGAAGTTGCCGAACGGTCGATCAATGTCGGGAAGATGCAGGTAGGGATGGTCGTTCCAATACTTGATCGGCATGGGTTCCGGGACAAGGTCGCTGTGTTCCCGATAAGCGGCGATCAACCCACGGGGCATGAGAATGCGCAATACCCAGGAACAGAGGTCCGCGGGAACACGCCATTCGACCGTCGGCTCGGCCACGGATTGTTCGTACTCTTCCAACTGATGAAATGTATGTGTCACGCGTTCGTCAAGGTTGTGTGGGAACTGCATATACTCGCGGCCAAGATACCGAAGGGTAATAGACTCCACCTCTTCAGGCACGTGTCGAAGCATTAGATCAACTGGATGAAACACCAATTTCTCGATAGGTAACGGTTGCGACATATAATGATGCACCGGGAACTGTAGGACATTGTCCGATTCAGACGGATAAAACTGTTGCATGAATCGGCCGGAGAATCGTATCACCCGCTGGCTGCCAATGATGTATTCACACGTTACATTGGTCAGATTCACGGGGACTTGCGCGTTAAATGTGAGGAGGAATGGTTCGATGTTGCAAATCTGGACATCGCTGCGAAAACGTACATTCCAGATGTTGCGCTCGCGGTGTATGAATGTGTCGTCGTAATATTGATCCATGTTTGATTTCCGGGTCGTTGTAACAAAAACCGTGCGTAGAAACACAGAAAACGTACACATGGTGAAAAGTTTTCGGACGTGGGAAGCCTTGCGGGCGGCCGTGAAAAATCCCGCGACGGTGGCCGAACCGCCGAACGACTGGGATGTTTCCGAGATTACCAACATGGCGCGGTTGTTTCAGAACTCCTCCTTCAATTACCCCATTGCCGATTGGGACGTATCGAACGTGACCGATATGACCGGGATGTTTGACGGGGCCGAGTTATTCAACCAACCCCTCGACGGATGGGATGTGCACAAGGTCACCTCGATGCGCGACATGTTTCGGAACACCCGGAAATTCAACCAGCCGATCGGTGCGTGGAACGTATCCAACGTGACGGATATGGCCGGGATGTTCGAGGGCGCCAAGGCGTTCAACCAGCCGCTGGATGGATGGAATGTGCACAAGGTGGTCACCATGCACTCCATGTTCAAGCATACCAAGGCGTTCAACCAGCCGCTGACGAGCTGGGATGTATCGAACTTAAGGGATATGTCGCAGATGTTTGAAAGCTCGGAAAGGTTCGAGCATCCGATTTACATGTGGAAGGTAGCTAACGTGCGCAAGGCGGATGACATGTTTGAAGACACGACGTATCCGCGGATGTTGGGCGAATGGCCGATTTTCTTTCCGTCGTTCCCCGACACCATGTCCACGCCACACACCCCGCTCATCAAGTTGTTGGCCACGAATGCGACCATTCGCGCGCCCCTCATGGATTCCGACCGACTTTACCTGATCGACGACGTGTGCCGCGACGACTTGACCGACCGCGAACGCAAATTGAAGAACGAGCAGGGACATTCGTTTTACCGACTGATTTTGCGCAGCAAGACCACGATGAAGCGCGAATTGATCGCGTACTATTCCATGACGCCGGCCGACGTCTACGTCTCGTTGATTTACACGGGGTCGACGTTTGTCGATCCGGACGATACCATCATCCGCACCAACGCGGTGGATTTGGATGTGGAGATGTACAAACACTACCGCGGAGATCCGTCGGACACCAAGCAGGAAGCCATTCGAAACCGGGCCACCAATTACGGCAAGCACGGGTTTGGATTGCTGTGTGCCCTGGCGTGTTCGCGCGGGCTCGAAGTCCGGTTGGAAGTGATGAATGGCCGACACAATGCGCGCGCCTATTGTTTGTATTCGCGGTTTGGCTTGCACATGGTGGATGCAAACACGGGGTTCACCAACTACGTCTACAAGATGGTGAGTGAATACGCGGCGGACGGAATTACCCTGGAGCATATCGCGGCGGTGATTCGAGACAAAAACAGCCATTACCGGGTACCGGCGCAAAAGTTCGATGACGCCTATTGCGGGGAAGCCAATCGGGAGAACCAGGAAGACATGGCGCGACTGGCGTACAATACCATGTCGGTCTATCAAGACGACCTGGACAACACGATGTCGTTGAAAAAACGTACGCGCAAGCGAGAACATCTGCTCAACTATTTGCGTCTGAGTCGGCGGGAATCGTTGGGAAAACCAGTTGCGAATCGAAAGTCGGAAGATTACATGCAGGCGTTTTTGGACAGTCTGCCCGATGACGACGGACGATTGACGCGTCGTCAGAAGTCGCCGACGATTCCGCACCACGAAAAGATCAGTCCGACGGAGAGTGAATTTTTGGAGTCGTTGTCACGGCCCCCGCCGAAAAGTCGAAAGAGGCAGCGTACGTAATACATAAAAAACAGCAATGCCCAAGTTTACTAAAAAGGAAGAACTTCGAGGTGCAATTGAACGATGGGGGGACGCCGGCACGAAACTTGAACCGCCGAACGAATGGGATGTGTCGGCGATCACGGACATGTCTAACTTGTTTTATGACACACCGTTCAACGAAGATATCAGTTCCTGGGATGTATCCAACGTCACGTCCATGGAAGGAATGTTTTCGAAAGCTACCCACTTCAACCAGCCCATCAGCAAGTGGAACGTGTCGAATGTTACTAACATGGATTCGATGTTTCGTGACGCCGCGGCGTTTAACCAAGATGTGAGCCGTTGGAATGTATCGAAGGTGACTGATATGACCAGTATGTTTCGGGGAGCAAAGAAGTTCAACCAAGATCTGAGCATGTGGAATGTATCGAACGTTACCGTCATGGCACACATGTTTGCAATGACAGAGGCGTTCAACCAAGATCTGAGCCTGTGGAATGTATCGAAAGTGACCGATATGACGCGTATGTTTTTTATGGCCAGACGATTTGTGAACCCGATTATTGATTGGACAATTGACAATGTAACCAAGGCGAACGACATGTTTAAAGACTGTCCGTACGAATTAAAATACATCGTGGAATGGGGTATTCGTAACAAGGCGTTTCACACCAGTATTCAGTCCTTTCCCGATCTATTTAAGACCATTGAATCCGTTCCCGAACTGAAACAATTTATGACCGATTCATCCCGAACCTATTTGATGAATTATGAAGAGACAAATCTATATCCATTCGGTAGTTATCCCCGACGATATTTGTACATATATGATCGTGGCGTACAAAAATTATTGATAGAATACATTATCCGCGACAAGGACTTGCACGTGTATTTGATCATGAGCGGCGACACCTTTATTGACTTGGATCATCTAAACACACCGTACAATAATTTGCGGCGCAAAAATGCATTGCAGGTAGATAGCGTGTTTCAAGATTATTATAAACAACTCCCTAGCATCAACCCTTATAATGCGGCGTTAAATGCTATTGCGTCTACCAAGAAGTCTACTGCTGCCGCCGCGGCTACCAAGAAGTCTACTGCTGCCGCCGCCACTAGTGGAGGATATGGCAAACATGTGTTTGGACTTCTCTGTGCATATGCTCGGTCGAAAAACTTGGAAGTCACCTTGGATGTGATGAATGGGCGACACAATGCGCGTGCATATTGTATGTACGCGCGGTTCGGACTGCACATGACTGTCGGAAACACTGGGTTTACAAACTACGTCTATCCCATGACGAGTGACTACGCGAACGAAAACATTTCGGTGGCCGACATTTTAGACGTGGCGAGTGGTCGGAAAGCACATGTATCTTCGGCAACATTTGAGAAACGCGATAAAGATTTTTGCACGAATAAGAACTTGCAAGAACAGGTTAAAAATGTCGGCCGGGAGATGTATGAAAAGTACGAACCGATAGTACAACAAACCAACTCACGTAACAAACGCGCCAGCAAACGATCCAAATTGCAGCAATATGTGCAATTGCATCGGCGACAACTCATGTCGCATGACAATCGCGGGCACAATCCCCAAGATTTGCTAGACGAATTTACAAACATGTCAAATGACAGCGATGTAACGGTTCGAGAAGACTCGCCTACCGTACCGTTCACCAAAACGCTAAGTCCGACGGAAGAGGAGTTCTTTCAGGATTTATCACAGCCGCGAGTGGGAACAAAACGCAAGGCGTCGTCAACACGAATACTTGGCAAAGCAACACGAATGCAGTACCTAGCAGCCACACGAAAACAACCACCAGTCTTTCCTATCGCACCAGCCGCACCAGTCTCAACAGACTCATCAGTCGCGATACCTATATCGAGCCAGCCGCGCCATCCATCATTTGTTCCGCACCCCATGAATACACGTAATGGACATAATCGACATGTCCCCGCGCCGCATCGCATGCGAACAAGATCACAAAAAACATAATTAAGTTAAAATCCCGCTATGAATTCTATTTCTACCGGTCTCCAATATACGATTCATCATCGGGCGGGATCGGAATCCTTAGTGCTGTATCCCCCTGGCGTTCGCATCGTCGCCTCGGACGTTTCAATGTCATAGATACGGTTTTTCCACCAGATTCCCAATTGCATTATTTGTGAGTGGTAATGGTCTTGGGGTACACCGAGGTGCGCCAACACATCTGGATACATCGGATGCTCGACACCAGAAACCCAACCGCGCTGAAAAAGGGAACCGGGTATACATCCTGGCAGGTGTAAAACAACCCCGCGCAACACGCCGCGATGACACCGCTAGGTAGACGTTCCGTTGCCACGTCTTTGAAATGCCGCGCATGCAACCCACATTGACGACGGCGTGCGTCCGCGATACTCGTGTTATCATTGTCCGTCGTGCTGAATCCGAGCGGTTCCGTGGTGAATTTCGTACATGTATTGGGCCACTGGTAATGCATGCACCGCGAGCAGTTGGGCACGGTCACCGTTTTCAAGATACGTCGCATTTGTCATGTGAAACGTCGGTGCATGAGGGAAAAATTGGTTTATTGGTTGGCCGCGCCTTGTCGGGCCAATTGGTCGGCGAGTTCGTTCATCGGATTCCCCGCGTGGCCTTTGACCCAGTTCCAGGTAACGGTATGTGTGCCCTGCAAGTCGTCGAGTTGTTGCCAGAGATCGCGGTTTTTCACAGGGGTGCCCGCACTCGTCTGCCAATTGTTCTTCTTCCACCTGTGAATCCACTGGGTCGCTCCGTTCTGGACATATTTGGAATCGGTGTGGAGCGTAAACGTACTGCCCGGCGGAACCGCTTGCATCGCTGCAATGACCGCGCGCAACTCCATACGGTTGTTGGTCGTCATCGCCTCGTGGCCATATAGGGGTTGCACCCCTATAACCCCGCCCGTTTCTTTGGTCGAAAGGGGTTGCACATCGATGTCGTCGGTCGAAATGTGTTGCATCTCGATGTCGTCGTCAGTCGAAATCACGACGCCCCATCCCCCAGGACCGGGATTGCCGGAACATGCGCCGTCGGTATAAATATTCATGACAAATGAAAGATGATGACTCCAGTTTTGAATAGTTAAAAATTACATCATGGCAAGACATGGCCACACAAGGAGATTCCAGGTATGTACATACCACTGGGTCGGCGACAATGCCGAACTCATCAGCCAGAGGTAGATGGAATACCCCCCGAAGACAGCAGACAGTGCCGAGAGACAGGTCACGGGACGTCGGCGAAGACATAGCAAACAATACGTATAGTTCCAAATGCTGATCCAATGCAGTGGATTGATCGCGGCCGCAAGGACCAACACCACAACTTCCCCCAATACCTCCAGCTTATCGCGGTGAAGACTTCGTGGCGACGACAACAGGTCGGCGTTGCAGAACGACTGCAGCGTCTCCAGCCACCGACGAAAGATCGCCCGATCCAAGACGGCCAGGTCGACGATGATCAGCGCTGCACATACCAATCCACACGCGTCTGCACCGTTCATTTCGGCAAAAAAGTAATGAAATCACAAAACAAATGGTGGAGAAATCCTCCTCGACGATCGATCCACAAAGTCGAAACCGCATTCCGTGCCTGACCCACGTGGCGATCGGCACATGCAGTTATCCCAAGTGCACCTTCGTCCATGACCAACAATGCGTCATCGACTGGACGACCATCAATCCATACTACCGGCCCTACCCCGTCCGGAAGAAAACCCCTCATCCGAAAAATGACTGTTTGTTTTGGCCGCAGAGTATCAAACGATGTCATGAGTGTTATGATATCAATAAGGTGGAGAAATTTGCAAGATATGATAACCACACCACCACGGCGTTGATCTGGCACTCTTTTCTTGCCAATATTTCTATGTATCTGTATGTTTCACCGCATCGACGGTTGCCTGTATTTTGTAATTTAACACAATGAATTACCGCTTTTCATTCACGTGGTGTTGCGGACGTCGCGCCATTGAACCAACCAACGTCGACTATTCATTTTTAAATCGGGTTTCCCTAAACAATGATGCCTTGCATAGTATCCAATCTCGTATCGAATCTGCATATCTCGCCCGAGGCATCGCGTGCGCTGATCCCGTTCCTCAACGCAGCAACGTCGTCTTCCTCGAAACAAACCATTCCGCCTCCGCCGCCGCTACTCGTCTTGATTCACACCGACCCGAACGTCACGGACACGATCGGGCTGAAAGTGGCAACCTATCTCCGCGAATCGGGGTTCACGGCCGTACGTAGTGTATGTCCCGCGACACGTGCCGAGTCCAGTCCGCAGTTAATTCACGCACACCCCCATATCATACAAGCCTGTAGAAATACGACCGTTGTGAATGCAATGGATCGAAAATTGTTTGTGGTTAATCTTTAACTATCAATTCATTCACCCGCTTCATGACTTGTGCAAGCACAATGACGCTTGAGTAGTAAAAACAGGCATAGATTGATATCACCGCCAACCGGTCAACCCAGTCGCCCTCGTTGAACTGACACGGCACAAACTGCTTGACCAACGCGTCGTTCGAGGGGCGCCAATAGGTCTGAAAATCACTAACGTCCACGTCCACCACCTTCCCGCGCAACACACAGGGCACACGCACGTCTCCACACATGTCCGTGTCGGCCCAACACTGCACCGTGGACATCCACGAGACCTCCGACCACATGCGATGAATGACGGTCGTGTTGGTGTGGCTGTGGATGACATCGCCCACAAACGTCAGATAGGGCAACGAATACAACAATCCTACGAACAGATGAACCGAAGAAATCTGCGACATAGTTATGTGTTACACATTATTCGATATCTACAAGTTCTGTTGTTTCCGCAGTCGCGGCGCGCGCGGCGGTCGAAGACTTGCTGCTGCTGGCCTTCACTTTGGGCTTGACCGACACGGGTGATTTAGTGGTGGTCTTGGCCACCGCGGCAGACGGCGCAGGATCCGCAGATTCGGACGTTTCATCATGCTCCGACTCTTCCTCGTCTTCCTCGACCGTTTGTTCCGCGCGTGCAGCAGCAACCTTGGTTCTCTTCGCGCGGGGTTTGGTGACCTTGGTAGTTTTGGCCGGAAGTTCCTCTTCGTCCGACTCAAATTCCGACTCGACGCTTTTTCCGAGCGGAACGTTGGCGTTGGGATGCTTTTCGTAATGATTGAGCGTGCGCATGTAGTCATCAAAATCCGCCTGGTCTTTGAACTCGATGCGCCACTTCGCCTCGTTGTTGTCAACGACCACGGGCGACACATAAATGGTATGACGCACGACATTGCGCGTACGCTTCTTGCCCAGGGTAGGTGCCGTCTTCATGACCGACATGGCCCATCCCTTTTCGGTCTCGCCGCAAGCAATCCACGCCTTAAAATCCGTGCGATGCACCAATTTGTAGGTTTGCGCAGATACTTCCGCGATCGACTCGTTGTTGGTCGTGGCAGTCGGCGCGGACTCGCGCGGCTCGATGTATTCCTGCACGTGCGACGTGACAATACCTGCGCGATACCACGCATGTTCGTGGGCGACGCGGTGGTTTTCCAAATCAAGGGTGATGCTAAAATTCATTTTGATTAAGTTATGATTGCTGGCTCTAAGGTGATGCCGGCAACGGATTCCTGTTCTTCCGGAACGCGGATCTTCAGGATTCCGAGCAGATGACCGTGCACAATCGTCACCGGCACCTTGTTTGGGTTGAGAATGGTCACCGACAAGGAGCGATGAATTTGCATATTCATCGGGGCGTCCTGTCGACTCCTTGTTTCCAACTGCATCGTGCAATGCATGAGGGGCCCCATCGGAACCATTTGCAGCGTCGCGTTGTTCGGGGTCCGCAGATGAAATCCGAGTGGAAACTCCACCGTGCGACCGGGATGAATCGTCACGAAACGCTGCAATTTGAACATTGGCGCATGCATGACTTGCGCGCGCACCCGGAAACAGGATTCCCATGTATCGATCCCTGGCATCTCGATCGGCAACATATCATAGTCGGGAAACATCTCAAACGCCACGTTGCGAAAGCTCACAATCGTCGGCTCCATCTTGATTTTCTTGGGCATTGGCTGCGGCGCCAGCCACGTCGGTGCACGTTTGATCGGTTGCCCTTGGAACGAACGCTGTCGGGAATCGGACGCCGGACGATATGTCGCGATCGGTTTCGGCGCCGGCTGCGGCATGTGACATTCCAGGACCAACAGGGGCGGCGATTCACCCGAAGTAATTGGTATCGGTGGATACGACACCATGATGATCTTGGTCCCCGCATAATAGCGCTTGCTGCCCGGCTTGTCTTTGATCATCACCGTCACGTTCCAATGGCGCGTATTCTCCCGCATATGCAACGACGTCACCGGACACAACCATTGGTTGACATCTTCGCACATGGGCGCCTGCAAGATCATTCGATCCGGGTCGCTCTGGTTGTCGACGCGCGCCAAGCTATCTACCCATTTGGTCAACGTTCCCTTGCGAACCGATCCCGTGATCATTTCCACATCGACCATCCGCGCACCCCAATTCACCACGCGCGTTTCGATAGCCTCCGACATGGAGGAACCAGTATTCGCTGCTGCAACGGAGTCTTTCCGTCCAAACGGGGTCACGTAGCCAATGACATCGCCGTGACGAATGGTGATGCTTTTCAGGGGATTCGGAGAGGCCACGATCGTAATTGGAAACGTGTGCAGGTTGTCACTGATGTATTGACGCTTTTGCACCGGCGCGCGGCCATCATTGCTCGTCCCCAAAAACAATCGACCCACCTCAAATCGCGTAGTTTCGTCATTGCTCATGACGGTCACGCCCGTCGAGATTTTCACCGACGGATCTTTCGGATGCAATTGAATTGCACCTTCGGGAATATACGCGCGCAGTTCAAAGTATTTCGTGCCATAGGTTGGTGCAGGACTGGTGGGGAACTGCAGCGTGAACGTAATGATCTCGCGGCCGGTCCATCGGTATTCGACCACGTTCAATGCCGCAGGTGGGGCGGGCGGAGTGCCAAACAAGAAACCCAGCCACCGATCCAAAGCCCAACTGGTCGACGTTGGTGGTGGTTCCTGGGTGTCGTCAACCGCGGACACGGACGAGACCGAAGACGATGCCGCGGACGATACCGAAGTCGGGGATGCCGATGGTTCTTCCATGTAGGACGGCGTCTCTACCCGCGGTACAGATATCGGATGCGGACGTATCCCGGTGTCGCCGACCACATGGATCGATGCCAATTTACGCGGCGGACGCAATGGCGCGTTCAAGAAACCTTGCTGATCTTCCGGAAATATTTCCGGCGGTTGTTCCACATAGTCGCCGAGTTTGGTACCGACAGGCAACGTCGTGGCTCGTGTGGCCGTCAATTCGACATGATAGTCTTTCTCCCCACGTCGGCTGTCTGGAATATCGATTCCCACCAACGTACAATCCACAAAGTCCGGAATCCCCACGGGATTCAGTACGAACTTGTATCCCGAGCGCGATTGCACACATCGCTTGATCACGACAAACGGATCCAGTTGCAGTTCTTCGGCCAAATTCAAGGTGGTGTTCACCCATCGAAACAATCCGCGATTTTTCTCGACGCGCACGCGTTTGGTGGTTGTCAAGGTGACTTTGACCAAATTGCGGTGGGGCGGATATCGTTCACCGCCGTAGAAACCAGTGTCGTTGTTTCCGCCTGGAAGCATTGCATGCTCCTCCAACCCCACCACAATCACTTCCGGGTCGACGAGCGATAGCCAGGGCAGGGATACCTCGCGCCAATCGCCCGACGTGATTTCCCCAATGATTGTGCATGGCTGGCCAGGCAACAATAACGTATCGTTGTGGGTGATACACACTACGTCCATGGCTTATGACGAACGCCCCGCGGGTGAAAGAGGGTTAGTTAATTATTACACATCAACAAGGGTATTATAGGTATTGCTATGCTGTACAATGGGTTCAATTTCGGCTTTGGTGACACGCACATTTCCAATTTGGAGTTCGGTCATCACCAACGAAAGACTCATCACTTCTTCAATAAACAATCCGACGGAAACGACGGTGGAATGGCCGTTGAACAAGGTACATATCAGCCATGGCACCACATAGGAACGCGAGCGAACATGCAACAGTCGTTGGATGTTCGCGGTGCGGTTGTCGGGGAACCACAGCAGTCTGAAAAAGGTTTCCAGTATGGTGACCATTTGCCACCACAGAAACATGAGCGTGGGCATGGCGTTGTACAGCGGAAAGGTTCGGTAGCACTGGACCAGCATGAGGCTCTCCACAAACAACATGAACAATCCACACACCCAAGTGCATTGATAGGCATGCTGTTCGGTGATGTGCCACTTCCACACGGGCGGCTGACCTACATATTTCTCGACGACTGCATTCATGTGGATTCCATACACCATGAGCCATGCGGGCAAAATCATCAGACAGCCAACACTCTCCAAAATCACTACCGCGCGAAAGATGTTGCTGGCGACCGCGCCGTGAACCCAAAACCAGGCAATCATCGGCCATAGTCCCAGGATAGGCACAAAGGTCTGAAACCCCACATAGAGTTCATGGACATGGTCGCCCAATTTGTGCGAGACGGGAAACATGTCGAGGTAGAGATACAGACCGTGACGAATGGCCAGGAGCCAAATCAAGAAGGCCATCGAATCAAGCGCGGCGACGGCGTCGACGACCAATGCACCTTCGAACACCCACATCATGCCAGCGACGAACAGAATTAGCGACTTCATTTTCATTGTGACGACAATCGCGGGCGCTTGGACGATTCGGATTCCGTATCTTCCGCAAACATGCAGGTAACATCAAGGACGGACGCCAAATCCCAGGAATCGACGGAATGTTGCGTGCACGCCGAATGGGCGAACATGTACGCCGTCGATTGGACCTTTTGCACTTGCCAGGTGGACAGCGGCTGTTGGAATCGCGTGGCGTGGTAAAACATGCGTTCCATCGTGGTGACGTTGGATACGTCCCAGGAGGCGAGCGACTGATCGAAACTGCTCGCTTCTTGAAACATGCCCGCCATATCGGTGACTTCGGAAACGTTCCAGGCGTCGATGGGCTGGTTGAATGCGGCGGCGCCAAGAAACATGGAGTTGGTGTCCCGCAGTGAGTGCAAGTGCCAGGAGGCGAGGGGTTGGTTGAAACACGGCGCTGACTCAAACATGGACCGCATCGACTGTACACGTCCGACGCTCCAGCTGTCCAGTGGTTGATTAAAAACCGACGCGCCGTGAAAGGTGCGTTGCATGGAGCGGACGCGCGAGACGTCCCAGTGGTCAATGGGTTGATTGAAGGCCGAGTGGGCAAAGGCGTCGCGCATTGTGACGACTGCGCTGGTGTTCCACTGATCAATGGGGTAGTTGAAGTGGGGGCAGGTTTCCAGCAATCGATCAAAACTGGTAATGCGCGACACGTCGAGTTCGTTGTGGCTGTGAACGTCGCCGTCGTACAGCTCCGCCAATTGGTCGGGCGTCAATTGCAGCAAGGCGATGAGTTCCTCGCGGGTGTTGACGGTGCGGCGATAGAGACGATACCCGCTATCCGCGCCACAGCATGGACAGGGAGGTTCGTGGTCGTCGTCGGCGCCAATATCTGTCCACCAACGATCGAGACATGCCTCGTGGAATACGTGTTGCGGCGGGTGCCAATAAAGGGTGTCGGTGGCGGCAATGGTTTCCCAGCAGATGCCGCAGTCGGTCGCGCAACGAGACGTAAAACGACGTTTCCAGTGCATTGGATTGTGATTTGGTTTCCTGCCATTCACGGGGGGAATCCAAGAAATAGGATGATGTGCGGCGGCGGACACAACTGAATCCATGAAACTTTCCGGCGTGATTCGATTCCCGGGATATGATCGTATTGGACTGCGCGATATTCATGGCATCGAGACGAACGATGATCGATGGATATTTGCACGTACACAGCTTCCCAGCGTGTGGCTCGAAGTGATATATGACGGCGAGGATTATCGATTGCAGGGTAAAACATTGCATGGCAAAATCCTGTACAGCACGCCTACCGCCGGCGGCAGATATGAATTCAGGGATGACGACGGGTCGGTGATCCGATTAGAAGAATAGCAAGCAATCGCGAAAACCCGAAGATACGAATTTCCGAAAATCCAAAAAATCGAAAAAACGAAAACCTAAAATTCCAAAACCGAAAATACAAAAATCGAAAACCGAAAATTTCTTATGAGTCATTTTTTTTCAAAAAATAAATGAAGCTTGGATTTGAACCTCAGTTGCAAGAATTTGGTCTATATTCGACCTCCAACAAAATCTTTATGAAGGAAGTCGTGTTTAGTGGGAAACCTGCCTTTCACGTGATGTTGAAAACTGGCACGGTGAGTGCAATTTTTTTATTTTTGGATTGTTGTACTGATTGAAAAAAATATTTGGACGGCTTGAAAATTTTTTTGACGGATACAGTACAAACCTCCCGAGGTAGAAGATCATCAGGTGCATTTTTTAGGCCTTGGCGCATTGTTTACCCAACATGAAGATATGTATCGTGCCGTGAACGTCGACGCCCTTGTGCATTTGTTTGAAGAAGAATGCCTGAACGACATGGCCATCGAAGACGATCATTATTATGTGGGTCGCTGGAATACCAACTATGGGTTTATAATGCACGGCATATACGCTATCAAATACTTGGTTATGGGCGCCATCAGCGATTTGATTTCGGTAAGAACTGTACACTGGTGTTAATCCTCCGCTGAACAAAAACTCTCGATAGGATGATATGCCACTCAATGCGTTTCTCTATGCACATTCCAATGATCTGGTGTGGATTCCATGGCAAGCATTGTTGGCGCCCGGCATGTATTCGGATCCACGTGAATTCATCAAAGTCATCCCACCTCGCGAACTTGCCAATGTCTTCATCCCCATGGAACCGGACGTGATGCATCGCGGCGCGGTGTCGAGTTCTTCTTCGTCTTCGTCTGCCGCCGCGACAACACCCGCGACCAACGGCCGTTCCGCTTCCCACACCCCACCCGAGCGCCCGGCAAGTCCAGAAGCCTCCACTACCCGTCGCAACGTGCGCTTCCGTTCTTCATAATTGTAATGTTAACTTGTATTGATATTTTATTCACCCTCTGTTCTTGGTTAGACGTGCAGGCACTTGCCTTGCTTCAGATCGCATACCAAGTCAGTTGTCTCGCCGACGATCAACAGATTCTTGCACAGATCCGGCACTGGTGCCGTCACCATCTCCACACCGCACAGCTTTTGGTCGGCGACGCAATCTTCGAAGGAGTCACTGTTCGGCGCGACGACTCCGAAGTCTACGCGTCCTTCCATCTCCCTGTTTGTTACGTGACGGCCGACGCGTGGAACAACCTGTCCATGCCGTACGCCTACCAACAGGTTCGGGTAAACATGATGGGATTCGGAAGCTACACGTTCACGATCCCGCACATGTCCTATGTCACTGATCTCAGCGTCGCGAAACTCAACAAGCACGCGCATTTTCCGCCGAATATGTTTGATCACTTTCCCAACTTGTGCAAATTGACAATCGCATATACCGACCCGAATTTTCCATGGCCAGAAACCTTTCCGCGTCTGACCCATTTGCGATTCAACGGCTTTTATCTAAATGGCCTGGAACCGCCCGACTACACCTATCCAACGATCACGCATCTTGACATCACGGGCGTGAATCATCTACCGAACTGGGAACCCTTCATTTGTCGCCAAATACCCTACACCGTGAGTCTCATGACATGCGGCAAACTGATCTATGCGTACCCATACCCACGACTGACCCGCTTAGAAATCCTGGTGTACGGCAATCGGCCGTTTTCACCGTACCCCATCGTCACCCCAAACCTTCAAGAAGTGGTGTTTGTTTGCGATGAAGAACAGTTACAACAAGTGGTCATGCCCGCTATTCAAGCGGGAAAGATTAAATGTCAAAAAATGATTTGGAAAAATCGCTTAGAACTTGTTAATTTAAGCTAAGACTAATGTGATTACAAAATTGCTACCTACAAACACCACTTTATTTTCACACATCACCGAATAACAGTCTGGAGTCACACCTCTGCCTGTCAATCGATATCGTTCGTCACCCAATGCCGTGGCCTCGAACCAAAGTTCCGGAAACGCAAACGAATCAAAGCGATAATGGCTACGCGTGGACATTGCTCGATTCAAAAGCATCGCGTTCGCCAAATCGACGCAGACCTCTTGTCCAAAATACAAAAATCGAAATTCTCCTTGCAGGGACATGATTCAATTGTGAAATTGCTACGAACACACTTTTCGCTTACGAGGGAAGGCGCATTTGCGCATCCAGCGCAAACGATGTTCGCCTACTTGCCACACACACTCATCATCATCCCGACTTAAGCTGCTGCGCACGCTCGTACGCACATTTCGCCGCTCGTTGTAGATGTGCACCAAATATTCACCATCGATCGTGTCGACATTCAGCGCGGTCAACATCCATCCGTCCGCCAATTCCACCTCCAAGATGTGGTTGCGAATCACCGCCTGTGTCTGCACGACCTCGTCACCGCCATACCACTCGACTTGATGCGTCTCCATCGCCGACTCGTCAAACGCGTTTGCTCGTGCACGACTCATTTCAATTGTGCTCACAAATGAAATGTGGATGCCCCAGGTTGTCAACCACGTGTGCCAGTGCATTCGGCGCGGATGCTTCGTTTCGTTTCAAGGCGACAACGTCTCCATCGCGGCCCCCGTCCGGGAAGTCGACGTCAAGTATTATCTGACCCCCTGGCAAATCGCGCATCCCGACGAAATCAAGCATCATAGCGGCCGCGACTTGCTGGCAGCGGACAAATCCTGCATTTTACGCGTGGACTTTGTGCGTGAAGTTCTCTGAAGTAAAAACTCAAATTAATGCATCATGAATCGCTTCCAATGCAGGTTTTGTTGAAATTACTTGTCCGTGCTTGAAATTGTCCCACCGAATAAGGTGGATGGGGTTGTCCAGCCTGTTACTGCTATTTTCCTTTTCAATCAGCTCTGCTAATACTTCAAAACAAACCAATGCGTCATCTGTGGATGCGCTGATTGTAATTCTTATTGGTTTTGGAATATCGCGGAAGTGTAGTGCTTCATTGTACCACGTAAAATTCCTATGGATTGTATTTGACACGCTCACATCGTGTCGAACAAAGTATTCCAGCAATTTGTCTTCAACGGTTTCAGATACTTTGTAGACGATAATGTAAGTTGTTTCAGGAAATAAGAATGTGACCGATACTGGATCAATTAAAGTTAAATGGTCAATTAATTGCGGAGACTGTTTTACAAACCACCCTGCCAAAAATGTTCCCCACGAATGCGCGATAACTGAACAACGAATAATATTATGTCGGTTTAAAATTTCCAAGATAGTTTCATTGAATGTCCATGGATCAGGAACATATAGAGATATCCAGTTGAGTTTTACGAAACGGCAATCGACCAAAATGACTGTACGATTTTCACCAAGGATTCGAATGGTATCTGCATAGTAAGACCAACCGGAGCAAATTCCATGGAAAAGGATTATTGGCGGTTTAGTTTTGTCCTTTCCTTCGCGGTACCAGTATGAGAGCTTATTACAATGATACCGAACGTACCCATTCGCCACTAAGTGACGGAGGTTTGAAAATAGCTCAATTACATTTAGCAGCAAATATAAAATCACCGGACGATAAGAATGTTTAACATTATCAAAGTCCACCGTTACATGGCGAATGTGGGGATTGTAACCTTCTTCCATGTCAATAGAAAAGTACTCCAGAATTTCTTTCCGTACTTGGAACACTTTGTCGAGTTCATCGTCGTTCAAACCTTCCAACTCTTTCGCAAATATTGTCCAAGCGATGAAAGAATCGAAATTCTTCGTCTTGATATCTTCGAATTTCGCATTGAGGAAGAATCCAGAACAATATTTTTGAAAAGAATATGTCTCCAACTCCTTGATCTGTGTAACAAATCGACGAAATGCTTGTTCTGGCTGCAGCATAAGCGGAGGATGTCGTTGTTTTTTTCGTTGTAACGCTGGGAGAATACAAATCCTAACATAAAAATAAAATACTATGTCAATGAAAAAAAGTATGGCGACTCCGATACCGAAACCCATGCCTACTGTTACTGCTGATTCACTCATGCTCAAAATGTTTTCTTGATAGGTCGTGAACAAACCCTCCCGATGTCGGAAACACACCATCAACACCGCCCCCGCTTGGATTGGGATGGAAACCCGGGCGTTCGCCACCCAATATCGCGCCCGTGGAACACTTAGCAAATCCACCTGGTTGTTTGTCATGTCATGTTGTAATGTTTAAGATCGTTTGCGCATTGCTTGTTCGTACCCTTGTTGAAATCCGCGCTCGCAGTCGAGACGCGCCGCGCCCGTGAATACACCACAAACATGTGCGCGATATCGTGCGGTAGCTTTGGACTCGCTGGGCCGGCGTGTGGATTTTTTCATTTTGGATTTCCGCATGGTCTTTTCTGTAAACGACGACTGGCTCGGGAATCCGCCAAACACCCCGATTTCCTTTCAGTACTACATTGAGCGTGTTTCATTTAGTTAAACTTTAACCTTAAACATAACTTTTACAAAAACCCATGTTGCATTTTCGTCTACAACCGATTTTTCCGTTCTCGCAATTCGTGCTGCAAAGCAATGTCGCGTTTCCGCGCATCCCGAATGTCGTGGACCGAGGAGTCGGCATCCCGCCCCGCATCGCCATCCACGCCTTGCGGACCAACACCGACGAACAACATGCGTGGAAATGTCAAGTTGTCTACACCCCCGATCCATACGGCGATATCCCATCGCGCGCACCAGCATACATCTATTCCGAGGCGCTCTCCGAATACTCCTGGAAAGAATTGGCCGAGCCGTGGCCGGCCAACGTCGCCGTGACCATCCGCGTATCGTTTCTAAATCTACCGTCTCGGCGCGACTTCTCGGTCTTTATGGATTTCGTCGTCTTGCCCGAAAGCGAACGTATCCCGCGCATCATGAATTGTCTGTATTACGTTCCGCAATATCCACACCACTCCTGCGCCGTGTACGAACACACCACAGACCGTCACGTGCTTGGCGGCGTCCCATTGTCTCCCGAGATTGCCAAGTTGGCCATTCAAGCATACGGCACCAACCTAATTCAACGTCCCGTCATGGTGACGCGCGAAGAATACGAACGCGGTTGTCCGCTGCGGGCCGGCGCGGGAGTATTTGTGTGGGCGTTCAATGAAGCGGATCGTCCGATCGCGGCGAAACTCTATGTGCAGCACCCACCAACATGGTAAGCAATTCGTGGGTGTCGTATTCCGACAGTCGGTCGTCGCTGATCCATACCGTGGGCGGGGTGTTTCCCAGCTGCAGCCACGGCGCCAGCGAGACGTCGATGTCGCCATACAACACCAGCCGTCGCACCGTCGGCGGATAGGCGGCAAATCCCGGGGTTCGCACGACTTTCATCGACAAATGCAATTCTTCCAATTGCTCGACGTATTCGTGGAGCACCACCGTGTAAAATAGTGGACACCCGCGGTAATAGCGCAAGCGAGACCATCGCGATTCCATGTCCACGCTGTAGATACACAGATCATCCACTTCCAAATGTTCCACCGCGGCGGCTTGCACATGCAGCATTTCCCACGGCCGGCGCTTGAGCTGAAAACGCAAATTGATATGGGTCAAACTCGGAATGAGATACGGCAAGCGCATAAAGGTCACGCCGCCATGCAACACTCGAAGATGAGCCGGGGGAACCGACGGCCAGATCACGACGTCTTCGACCGCCAACTTGCGCGTCGGCAGACCTCCGCCGTAGAGACCCAGTACTTCCAGCGCGGGGAAAAAGTTCAACGATACCCTGCATCCCCCCGCGATCAGAGACCGAATGTCGAGATAGAGTTCTCGAATGTTGAATAGCGGAAATTGTATGGGAAACCACCCGCCCGTGTCGCCATTGCATGTGATGGACATTCGGGTCGGAGTCGCGCCCAATTCTTCGTAGATCGTTTCCGACAGATTCACACGCACCTCCAGAGCGTGACGTCTTAACCACGGTGCATCAAACACGGCGTTCCAGGGAATCTCTTCGACGGCAATTTTCGCAGTCTCAAACATCCGCCAGTGCTTCCGCACTAACTTGGAAGGTCGCGGTCGATGCAGCGCGACGCGCTCGGTCTGTAGCATTTCCAACAACCCGCACTCGCTCTGTATCCCCAGATACAGGCCATACTGGTCGTCGGGACTCAGCCACTCGTCGTAGAAATACAACAAGAGACAGGTCGGGAGGTGATACAACATCGTTGTGCGGCATAGCTCGTTGTTCAGGGCAGACGGTTAGTTTTCCAACGACGCTTGCACGATGTGAATATCCGGCCGGGATTCAAAGGACGTTAGCCACGCATCCAACCCCGTCACGGATTGTTCGTCGCCAACAAATCGAAACTCGACGCGACGCAAGGTCGCCGGCCATTGCGCGGGTATGAATGCTTTATCCCAAATCCGGGTTACCAACGCCGGGTCATAATGAAAGTCTATCGTAAAACGAGTACTTTGCACTACGACCAGGGTATGAACGACCGGCATGCATGCAAACCACGCCGACAAATCGGTGTTGCCGGCCAATACCACCAATCGCTCCAAGCGTTCAAACACCGCATCTTCTGGCGGCAATCGGCTCGATGCGTCACCCAACTCTAGTTCGCGTAAATACGGCGCTTGCAGGCGGCAAAAGTCGGTCATGGCAATTCGATTGATACCCAATTTTTGCAGTGTAGGAATTGGCCGAAGTGGCATCCGGATGCCGACCGCACCTGTACCAACGATAAGTTCGCGCAACTGCGGTGCCCAATCCATAATAACGATGCCACATTCGTCGATACACACTCGTGTCAGATTTGGCAAATACGCCAGATTCCATCCGCGGTCAAACATCGGACGTGATTCAGGACGAATCGCAAACATAGACAAATACTCAAATCGTTTCAGTAGACGTAACGGGGATATATCCAGGGATGTCACCCCCACCCATGGGGTTGTGGGAATGTAAAGATGACGGCTTATCGTATCTGGCAGCACATGGACCGACGTGACTGACGGTGGCATCCGTATGTTTTCCATATCCCTGAAAGACGCCTCCACATGTAAGCCCGTCGCCTCGTTCACCAACCACGGGCAAATGTTCGGCTGCGTCCGCCATAGACATTTCGGCAATTCTTTTCGATGCGGCAAAATGCGCGCGACGTCGAGCCATTCGTAGAATTCGGGAATGATACCATCCGGAAACAACCACGGTGTCCGATCACTCGGGTATACCTTCACCTGCAGCGGAAAGGACAACGGCCGGTAGTTGCGGAAATAGTACAGACGCGTTTTCCGCCGGCGCGGCGGCACCGTCAACACAAACTGCAGGTTGAGCGCGTCTTCCCCGTCGATCCACTCGTAGACGGCCACTTGCACATCGGTGATCAATTGCATCCACATTGTTTGATTGTGGTAGGGCAGAGCCCTACGACCCGGCTTCGCCGCCCGGGTTGTTACGGCGACGCGTCAGCGAGACGTCGATCGGTCGCGCGCGCTACGACACAAGAAAGGACGGACAGCGCGGCGAAGTTTCATAATCAAAATGCCAAACGAATTGATTGGGTTTGTGTGTTACGACAATACGATTCCGAATGAGACACTCTTGCAGTGGTTGCAGATGGATGTGCGGACATTGCACCACACCTTGCTGCGCGAACAACGCACCGAGATAATTGACCCCATTATCCGATTTGTTCCTGAACCCATGCCCGAGGGGTTGCCAGAAGAGTTCTTGGATCGCGAGCCGCCGACCGGACCGAACATGTTTCGTCAAAGCTCGTTTGCTGGACCGATGCCTGGAGGAATGCCGCGAGGAATGCCAAGAGGGATGCCAAGAGGAATGCCTGGAGGAATACCACCGGAAATGCGGTTCATGTTTCCGCCAGGTCCTTATATGTAACTCATAAATATTGAACTTTTGATTTGTTGCGGACATCACTAAACAATGGATTCACACAAAATTCGTTTGCCATCGCTCAGCGACGAAACCTTCGCGAAAGTCGTGAAGGAATATACCACGTCGCCCGAATGCTGCGTGGCCCGCCTGATTCTGTCGAATCTGCACATGACACCGGAACCCCTTTCCCCCATCGGTGTCCACCTGCGACAGCTCTTCCCGGGACACGAGGCCTTCATTCAATGCATCGAATACGGACGAAACTACATCCCATATAGCGAACAAGAGACCTATCTACAGCTGACAGACGACGAATTGGCGCCGCAAATTTTTCAAACCGCCGTGTTGTTGTACAAGATCGGTCTGCCGCCGAAGTTGGAACGGCAAACCAAGTTTATTGGTCCGCTGCCGCCGACGTCGGAATGGCAAACCGATATTCTGTTGTCATTGTGTAGTGTAAATTAACCATTTCACAATCAAACGCATGACCTATTCCATTTCCGTCTTTGTGCAACTCACCTGGTTGTTTCTCAACAAGGATCACCCATGTTGTCGCCTGAGCGGACAGATTCTCGGGTCGTTGCCAGAAGACGCAATCTTTGCGTTGCGCAACAGTGATGACCCAGCGGTCGCCCGCTTTCTCGCGGACATGTTACAGTGCGGAATGTGTCACACGCATCCGTCCATTGCGCCCGCCCACATACACCAAACCTTGAGTACCAGCACCGGCATGCACTTGACCGAATGGATACGACACCTGCCAATGCAACATGTGTCTATCGATCAGATCGATGCCGCGACCGTGGAGCACTGCACCTTTGTGCAGCCGTGCATTCACACACGTTATCGCGTCGTGCCGCTGGTTCATCGAACCAAAGCCGGAAGTGCCGCGATGACCCTCGAGAAAGCCTGGAGTCTGATCGCGTGGATGCACCAGCCAGGCACACATTGGGTGGCCCAGCGCCGCGGCAGCAGTCGACCCCTCAGCAATCTTCCCGTGGTGGACTATGACACATTCGAATACTGGATTTACGACACAGCAGCCGCGATCGATCGGACCTGGAATCCCAGCTGGGAATTGTTGATAGAACTTATGTTTCTGCAGGTGTTTGTGTGTGTAATTCATTAACGATTTCGTACTCGACCGATGTTTCCGCCAACTGTAGAACGCCGCCGAGGATACATCCCATGGCGCAAAGGGCAAAGCAAACATACATGAACGACACGATTAATCCCGCGCTGATGCGACAGTTGTTGTACGCATCGTAGGACATGCACGAACTGCCACATTGAGCGCTGGTGTAGATCATGAAGGTGGGATATGGACGGGATTGATAGAGCGCCCAAATCTCGGGGAAGGACGCATAGATCGCGGAGGATTGGGTGCATCCGGGCTCTAGATAATATTTCAGGTAAAATCCGCCGCAGGAACGCAACGCCCGATGCCGGTATTCACCGCCGTCGGAAGGACAAAAATCGATTTCGATGCTGGCGTTGGTCGGGACCATGGCGCGCGAGGAGACGTGGATTTCGAAATCGTTGCGCACACAGGCCACGATCAATAGGCTGATGGCGACAAGGCCCGCGATGGTGGCAAATCCCCAGCAAATCATCTCGAATAATTCCACGAGAACTGCAGGACGGGGTTTCTTGTTACGAGCATCTCGTAAGCTTGCCCTTACTGCCGTCCTTCCATACAACTCAAATGCAACAACCGCAATTCTTACCCAACGCCAAACGTGTCCTCGATCGTTTCACGGAGCGATTACCCTTCGATGCTTCGTCGCTGAAAAGCGTCGAGTACCAATTGACGCCCCAAGAGCAAGAAACCGCATCGAGTTTCATCCTCGAAGTCGCTCCCCTGACCCTGCAGGTCGACCCTGTCATCACCACCCTGCCCGGGCGTATCATGGCCTGTGTGTCCGCCTTGCGCGCATTGCCCATCATGGACACGCAATCGGGGTTGCACCGACCCTACAAGCTGGAAAGCATCGTCTGTTTCGAGATCCTTGGTCTCCTGGTGAAGAGTCTCCCATCCACGGCCCTGGAACGCGTATGGCAAGATACCTTCGCCGCGCATGCTGAACTCTTGACCCGGCTTTGGAAAGACGCCGAAACCGATACGCGCGATACACCCGCCCGTTTCCTCGATTTTGTCCTGTGCTGTGGTATGTATCGAACCTACCACACCTGGTTTCCAGCCGCCAAGAAAACGACCTGCATGATGATGGGGTCCATGTTCGAGATCGCCCCGGCATTCTACAAAACCGGAACGCGTCAATCGGATGCCGCTGAACGCCGGGTAGAGGTATTGAATGCGGTGTTTGGGTTCACCTTCCAGCATCGCGTCCGAGTCGTCGGTGCCGAGCCCAAACCCCGCAAGGGAGTTCGTGCCAAAGCCGCAGAGTGTCGTGTCTGCCGGGATCTGCATTGCCAGCCACCGCTGGTCTATTGCGGCCATGAGTCGCCAGTAGTCACTGTAGTTGATGATGATGCTACTATGTAATTCTTAAATTTACACAATCTTCCAACACCTTTTCCCAGGAAGCCACGGCTTCCCATCGTTGAAACAATGCACCTACTTTCTGGAGAATCGCCTGGCGGTGGGCCGGACCTACCTGCAAGGCCAACTCCACATAGTGTTCCTTGTCCCGCGCGATCAACTCTTCATAGCCGATTTTCCGATAGTAGGCCGCCGACCATCGTCCGCCCAGGTATTTCCCGGGCAAGGTAACCACCGGCGCGCCGACTTCCAATGCCTCGCGCGTCGTGGTACATCCGCCGGCGTAGTAGGAATCCAGCACCACATCCACATGCAGATACAATCCCATGAGTTCGTGGTGCGGCAACATCGGCAAGTGATGGATTTGCGACCAATGGGATCGCCAGCGTTTCTCAAAAATGCAATATTCCGAAAGATTGGACGGCAACATCACCAGCAACAAACCCTGTGGATCGCGCGCCAAAATACCCAAACAGAGCTCGTCGAACTCGGGGTGTAGTTTGAACGGCTGCTGCATGCATACATACCAACGCCGATCGGCCTTCACGCCATACCGTTCGGCAAAGTAGCCACGGCCATACGGCGTCACCGGCATGCCCGTCAAGACCGAGCATCGGTTGGCGTCGAGGCGTCGCTCGTAATATTGGTGCATGACCTCGGCATCCAACAACACCAGCTTCTCCGTGTAATGGTCCTGCGCGGTCGGCAGTTCGGCTGCGCCCCAAGAAATGTAGTAGTCGAGGACGGAGGAGGAAATACCTGTGGTCACGGGATGCCCGTGGGTCACGGCTTGCACGGGCGCCAGACGATGGAGCATCAAGCGATGTACATCGACAATCATCGTTGAGTCCAGATATAAGATCATATCGAACGAGTGTGCGCGAATCGCGGCGCGCGTTTCCTCCAATTGATTCAGGGACACATCCAATCGGGGTTCGTTCGCAAACACAGTCTGCGCAAAGTGGTTGGGTTTGTTATAGACGCTGAAATTCACAAAGGTAATCTGGAATCGCGCGCGGTCCAGGCGGGTAAAGACCCCCTGGAAATCCGCCGTCACCGAATGCACGGGTGAAAAATACGCGCTGGCGACGGCAATGGACCAAGGAGCCCGCGATCGACGGATCCCCCGCGAGATCGGGAAGGCATGTGGTTCAAACAATCGCCGAATCAGTTCTGCGTATTTCTGCATGCATTTCCGCAGATCCGCCTCGTAGAAACATTCCCAGTAAAACCCAGACATGACATGTTCGGCGGTCGTCGAACTATGGTCGGTCACCGGCACCACGGGCGAGGCCGAAACGAGTAGCATATTGATGAAGAAATGATACATCTCCACCTGTTCGCGAGCATGGGTCACCGACTCGACGCAAGGCACAATACACGTCGCCAGCAAGGTACGATACTGTTGTCCTGGCTCGAAATGCATAGCGCGCGTCACCCAAGTGCGCGCCAGGATCGCATCCCGTTTGGCGTTGCCGTGGTAGAGCGCGAGACAGATACACACGTCTCGCTTTCGCGCAACGGACAACGGCGGGGTCATCTCCGGGCGCAGCAATCCTTCCAAGAGCGTGTAGCCCAGCCCGTCATGGGCTTTCATCAGTTGCAGGGCGTAGGCTTCCAGGGTCTCGCTGTTGTACGGGTCGAGCGCGACAGCGAGACGTAGAGCTCGATACTTCCGACAGATGTCCGCTTGCTGCCGATCTGCGTCGGTGACGTCCTCGCGAGAACGGAACACACGTTGTAGAAAATTGTCTTTCATTCGATTGTGGAGAAAAACGCATGTTTGGAGTATCCACGATCGCGAACGGCGGCTTGCGCGGCCGATCCAACGCGGTAGCGTTTTCCTCGGCCGCCACGACCGCAATCGTCCCCAACGTCTTGCTCGGCCAGACGGGAAACACCGACTCCACCCGCACCACCTATTCGTACGTTAGCTATGTCAACTGCAACAGCGACGCCAGCCTGGTGGTGGTCGTCATCTACGGCACGCTGAACGGCAAATCGGGGATCCACGTCTCCACCAACGGCGGCGCGAACTTTGCGAATACCTACAGCACGCCGGACAACTTCTCCAGCGTGGTCATGTCCACCTCGGGCCAGTATATGTATGTGAATTGCCAGAACACCGGCCGCATTTATCGGAGCACCAACTACGGCCAGACTTTCACGAGCGTGACTGCCGGCGCCAGTACCAACATCTCCAACATCGATTGCTCGGACTCGGGGCAATATGTCTACGCCACGGATTTCGGCGGAAGCGCGCTCTACCAGTCCTCCGACTACGGCCAGACCTACACCGCGCTGCACAGCGTCGGGGCAAGTCTCAGCATCGCAAACGTATGGTTCAACCAAAATACCAACACGGTGTTTTTCACCTCGACCGCGAACGGGCGCGTCTACCGCTACAACGTGGGCACCTCGAGCGCCACGACCATAACCGTCAATTCCAACAACAGCAACTGTTCAGGGATCGCCGTGTCGCGCGACGAGAGCTACTACTTTGCGATTTTCTACGGGGTCTCTTCCAGCCAGCTCTACTACTCGACCAACCAGGGCGCGAACTGGACGGCCACCAGCATCACGACCGCGTCGGGTAACGCAAGTGCATTGGTCAGCGTGTCTTGCAGTCCCAGCGGGCAATATGTCTACTGCTACAACTACGGCAGCCACATCTATTGCTCGAGCAATTACGGCGCGTCGTTCACGGCCATTAACTACAGCACAATGTTCCCTGGCAGTTTGCGCGCGCATCTGAATAGTCGTCATTACAATGTGCTTATGTTGTTTTCACAACAACAGGGATTCGTGAAGAGTCGGTATCCGACGACGACAATTCCCCAAGTATGGTCGCTGCAATTGTGGCATAAGATGGACGCGACTGATGTGACGTCCACAACCAAGGTGCGCAACTATGGCCGACTCGGATCGGCATGCGACCTGACCATGGCGACCGCCACCATGTTGACCAATACGTCGGCGAGTTTCAAGTTTTCGGGCGCCAACATTTCGAAAACCAATTTCCAACAAAGCGGGTCGGAATATGTATCGATTCCGGCGTTTGTGACGGAATCGAACGGGATGACGTTTTCGATTTGGTATTGGTTGACAACGACTTCGGGGATGAACACCGACCGATTGTTCGAAGTGAACCAAAATATCACTACCAACGACAACACAGGGGCGATCGCGCTATATTTCAACAGTGGCAAACTGGTCGCGGGCATCGGCAGTGATACAGGTGCCTATGACGTGATTGGCGGCACGACCCTCATTACGCCGGGTACATGCAACAATACCGGGGTGTGGTATCACGCGGCGTTGACTGTCACGGCGGGGGGGAGTTACAAGTTATTGGTGAATGGAGTGTTGCAAGCGACGGTCACGGCGACCTATCCGGCGGGATTGACCCGCAGTGGATTTGTGGGGTACAGCAATATGCCGGTGTCGTGGCCGGCATCGTCGTTCAAGACGGGACAGATTGACGATTTCCGGTATTGGAGCGTCGCGTTGACGGATGCCGAAATCGCAACCGTCTACAATCAAGGAAGAGCGTAAACACTTAAATGTTAGAATCGTTTTGAGACAAGATGTTGGACGGGCGGCTGCTATTTCTCGACATGCGGGACCAATTTGCGGTTTTCCACCAGATACCAGCCCACGACCGGTTCGACAACGTCGCCGTCGTGAATCCCCAGAAACCCCGCATGCAGATCCAGTGGAATATCTTCGCCGCGGCATTTCCAAGTCACCGGCACGGAACAAGTTCCGCAGGGAATGCAATTCATGCGCATACCGTGGCCGGGCTTTTGCACGAGCGGATCTTCAAACCACGTGTCAATCGGTTGTGGAATGTTAACGTGTGTCACCTTTCCTTTCCGCAATGCGGGTCGCGTCAACGCCGGCGACTGATATCCCACCAGCGGAAATCGACAAAATTCATTTCGACCTTTGCGCTGGAAGGGCATGAGCACATTGATCCACCCGTCGATCCAGGTCACGGCCCCCGACCCAGCACGAGCACCCGATTTGCAGATGGTGTTCCAAAACCATGCATCGGAGGGTCGGCCTTGTTCCGCCGCCGCGAATTCGTCCGCCAATTTCTGCAAGAGCGCCGTTAACGAAGGCAGCCAGAACGTCGAAAACTCCGATGTGCATCGATCGGTCACCAGTTCTCGGACGGCGTCGATCATCCCGGTCCAGTCGGCCAGCGTGCCATCTATCCGCACCCACGGAATCCCGCATTCGGTCAGCACCTCGAACTTGAAGTAATGACGCATGATGGTCATCGCCGTAATGCCAAACATCATCCGATCCAACGATGTTGCGGTCGAAATCGGTCGCATCAATTGCTCCATCACACCCGGCAACGCGTTCGTACGCAATTGGTCGACAAACCCGTCGGAAGAAGACGCAGCGATCACGACGCCGGACCAGTGGTTGGAGCTGCCACGCACAAACTCGGGTCGATGCACGGTGAGCGTCTTGATGCCTTCGTGGGCAACCCACCGCGATTGCAATTCTGTGGGGTGTTGGGATACGTGTTCCGACACGCCCTGCAATATCATCAGCCATACATGTTCGGGCGCAATGCGGAGAGGTTTGTGGTTATCAAAGGCGTATTTCGCGGCAAACAGAAACCCGTGGTCGGTTTTGTGGAATGCGTTCGAAGTCGTCCATTCCGATGGCGCGACGGAACACCCGCCGTCGTCCACCAATGTCTTTGGCATTAGGTCGCGATAGGTACAGTGCGGCAACACCTTGGACGGCGGCGATAAATCGGAAGTTACCTGGATGATGACCATGGGATTTCAATTGTGAGTGTTAGTTCGCTCCAGCAGTTCGCTCCCGCAGTTCGCTCCCGCAGTTCGCTTACTCGTAAGTGCGGGAATTCGTAAGCGTCGCTGCTGCACCAACACACTTACAAACAAATGTCGAACAAGCGCACGATCATCGATTTAACTCTTGACGAACCAGAGGTCGACGAACTCGTCTACAAGAAGCCGGCGATCGAAGCAAATGTTCCCGATACTGAAGAACTGAAACAAGTCAAAGCCGAACTTGAGAAACTCGCGGCCGAACTCAAAACCGTCAAAGACAAGGCCAATAGCATTGAAAAGCAGATAGAATGCGCGATATGCTACAGTCTAAAAATGTCCAATCGCAGTTGTTCGATTTGTCTCGCCATGGTTTGTAAAGACTGCAGCAAAGGATTTAACCATTGTGTTATTTGCCAGACCGACCGGAATCAACAATTTGAATTATTGGAATTGGATCATCGGTCCAAGCGTATGCTGGAATCGTTGGGGGCCGAAAACGATGTTAAAGATAATGCCCCGAAAATACCTAAAGATCGTCGCATTATCTATGTCGCAAAAGTAGTACCAACAGCGCTCCGGATTCCAGCGCCCATCAAGCCTGCGCCGACTGCGCCGACAAGTCCGGCATATTCCCCCACAAGTCCGGCATATCCTCCGCAAATTGTCGCACAAAACAATGTAGATAATGTGTATGATTTGTTTGATTAATCTTAACTACTGAACAAACATGTGAAAAAAATTGGATAGTATAACATTAAAATCATATTATAAAGAAAAAAATTTCGACGAGTTTCGACGGTTGAATCGTCTCGCGGAAGCAACAACACTAACACATATAACAAAAACCAAAATCCAACATAGACCACCCGTTGCCACTCCTTCGAACGTTCGTAGACAAATTGCATCGCCCAGACAATAAACACGGAACCGATGGGTGTGAGGAGAACCATCACGTCGATCGATTTCACATAGACGATATATAATGTCAGGGTGACGAACGGGGCTAACGCATAAAGCATCTTTCAATATATTTATGATTCGCGATAATGCCCAAGATTAACAGCCCGGGAACGCCGCCGCGCGAACACAACATCCCTAGGTATGCCACGAACAAGATGGTAGTGCATTCCGCAAACATCTCGGCGGGACCGACCGCCCCTGTTCCAAACAACGAGCAGGCATACACGGCCGCACATACGCCATAGAGGAAGAGATACAATTCGTCCACACGCGATCGGCGCTCCGCACACCACCACAATTCGCGATACGCCCGAATCATAACGGTCGCGATCATTACATACATCAAGCCAAACACATCTGCCATCCATCGGACCGGTGGATCCGCGTGCCAGTATCCCTGCTGGATCCCCGCTATTACCCATATCACGCCGCCAATCACCGCGGGAAACACAAGCTCGCGTATTTCGTAGTCGGGTGTGAACTTCACGATCAAGACGCCGAGGAAGCCCCACCAGACGTCGGCGTGGATCAGTACCGACATCACGAGCATCAAGAGTCGCTTGGGAGGACAAAGGCGCGTAAAGACGAGGTCGCGCAGGAGAATGATATACGCAATAATAATCAAGTACATTCTATTGTGATTGTTGCGCGAGTGTCGACGACGGCGTGGGAAATAGTTTCCACTTGCGCATGAAAGAATACCGGTGAAAGCCCTGTACCCAGCCGTTGAGTTCAATGGCGGTGCGGTGTTTTGCGGTCCCGTATCCTTGGTGGTCGCGCAGATTGCCATACAGGGTCAATCGATCGGCGACGTTGTCGATGCATTGGTCGCGAATGGTTTTCGCCAGCATGGAAGCGATGGAAATAGCAACGTTGGTTGCGTCACCGCCAACTACGGTTTGCACGGCGACATGAGCGAGATCCGGCTCGGCGCGAAACCGATTCCCATCGACCGCGATGACCTCGGCGGTGGTTGTTTGAAGTAATTGTCGGAGCACGGCGTTCATCCCGCGCATGGTGGTGTTGAGAATATTGTTGTCGGCATCGATTTCTTCAGATTCGGCGATCCATCGTTCGTATCGACTTCCGTTGCCAAATACGCCAGACGAATATTCGGGATGAAATCGATCTTGCGGTACCGCCGAACCTTCTACCGTCGCATGCAGCTCCACACCTGATCCCGCAGATGCCTCCGCGCCCGCTTGTTTACCCGGGGTCGTAGGGGTTCCACCCCTACACCAGTCCCAGAGGGCAGTGACGGCAGCCGTGCGGTCGGCGGGGCGTCGAAGTCGTTTGCTGTCGCCGATCCAGGGTTTCGACGGGTCGGATTGAAGACGTGCGAGATCAAAGGGAGACAAATATACGCCGACGACGACCAAGGGTCCGCCGACACACCCACGACCAACTTCATCAATACCAATCATGTTAAATATTACATTTGCATACATACAATATCTATGTTTGTTTTTTCGCGCGTGTTGCGCGTGTTGGTTTTTTGCGGTGACACCGAAATGTCACGGACAATCGTTCTTCGGTCACGGTGGGATCTGCGTCAATACCGTGCTTGAATTCTTGCTGAAACTGGCCTTCCATGCAATAGAGGTATCCGGGCTCGGTGAGAATTTTGGTCGTTTTGGTCTTTTTGGTTGTTTTGGTCGCTTTGGCGGCTTTGGGCACATACGGCCGAAACTTCAACTCGCGTTTGGCGCCAAAACATACCATGGCGACTTTTCCGGTGGGATCCACTTCCAGCTCTTTGTCGTGATGCATACCGATGCTGTCGCGGCCGTCGCGGTACCAATTCACCAAGACTCCGTTGAAACTGGTTTGTAACTTGGCGTTGACACTGTGCATCAGGTCGGCGAGCGGTTTGGTTATTGGATTCGCTTGGGTGTGGGTGTTGGAATAATTGTACTCTTTCACTTCGTCGCTGAAAAATCCCACGGCGCGGTGCGACACGCATTTCTTCGTGCCCATCTTGAACTCGGGGTCGTGGATAAGTTGCTCTTTGATCTCGGGCAATTGGTCTTCGACGCGTCGCAACAACGACGTGAGTTCGTCGTCGTCGTACTGAACCAACTGAGATTGTTGCGTCGATAATAACACTTGCGAATTCATTTGATATGATTGTGAAATGGTTGTTGTTGGTCGTCGCCGAAGGTTCCTGCGTTCGCCTCGCAAAAGTTCCTGCCGATCGATTCCTGGCGAGTCGAAGCAAAGAATGGACGCTGTTAAAATCGAATAGCACGAAATACGAAGTGAGACGTGGCGATCCTCCGACGACAATCGTGCGTCCGTACGTCGAGGAGATAGGTGAACACGCGGGGATCGATGCATATGCGTATTCCGGATTCGTCGCCCAAGTCGCGCGCGGCATGTACTGGATCCCGGACCGCAAAAACGCCAAGGGCATGTGGACATATCTGACGCGGCGCGAAGACCAAGCGTGGATTGATGCCGGAACGTTTGATGTGATCCATACCCAAATCGACGATCGACAGTGGCAACAGTGGACCGAGAATGTTGTAGAAATATGTATAGTCGTTAATTCTTAAGATTGTTGATTCATCCACACGTTCATGGGGAATTTCCCATTCACAATGTAGCCATTCCGGGCGGCATCGACCACATACCCGAGAAAGGAGACGTCGGGATCGGGCTCCAACACTGCGGCGGCGCCAGCCAGGATCATGGCATATCGAACGCGCACCTTGTCGCGCAGCCACAAATCTCGAGCGGGGGTGTGTTTGTCCGCGCGAAACATACATCGGTCTTCTGACTGTGGCGCCGTCCCGTCGCGCATGTAGTAGGTCTCGACGACAAGGTCTTCGTCAATATCGGAAACATTGCGGCGCATGTTGAGTTCTAGGGGAGGAAGACCGCGAATGCAAATCGCTTGCACTTCCACTTCGATCATGTTGTCGGGATGCATACGGACAGTCCAGCCATTGTCGACCCAGTCCTTCATCTGGCGCAGACACGGCAGTGTGTAGAAGGTGGGAGGATCGTCGGCTTCGGCCGCCGGAGTACGCGGCGGCAAGTATCGCAAATACATACTCAGCAGCTTTTCCACCTCCACATCCCACGTCGGCACGGATACGACTGTGTGCCCGTCGAACAGACAATAGCCGAAGGTGCGGGTGTTGCGTTCTGTACGTTCGCGCGTGGCGCCAAATTCATAGAGTTGGTCAAGCGTCATCGCGGTCAATGCCTCGGGCGGTTGTTCCGTCAACCACGGGGAGAGATAGACCACCTCGGTATAGGGAGGAGGCTGCGCGGTGAAGTATCCGGAGGTGCATCGGAATTGGACGCCGCGACGGATACATTCCATCAATTGCTGGAGAAGCACAACGTCGAGCTTCATTTCAAAAATGTTTAGGAGATTGCCGGCCTGTGTGCAAGTCTACCTCGACGCGTTTTTCGCGCCGCGGGAAGCGTTCTGGGTGCGG
>JACCDW011829153.1_pt1 | contig 46017 bp, 46 predicted proteins | sample 7449781 | NCBI WGS metagenome assembly JACCDW01 (sample SAMN15323449, study PRJNA562643) | freshwater metagenome | isolation source: river surface water | place: USA:Blue River Watershed | collected 2017-08-18
GCGTTGAAGAGTTTGGTCTAAAGAAGATGTGGAAGTCTCCAAACGGAACCATCCGCAACATTCTTGGTGGCGTAATTTTCCGCGAACCAATCATCATCTCGAATGTGCCACGTCTTGTTCCGCATTGGACTAAGCCAATTGTTATCGGTCGTCACGCATTCGGAGATCAGTACCGCGCAACAGATATCAAGGTTCCAGGCGCGGGTAAGTTAACTCTTTCCTATGTACCTGAAGGTGGCGGAGAGCCAATGAACCTTGAAGTATTCGATTTCAAATCTTCAGGTGTCGCGATGGCGATGTACAACGTTGATGATTCAATTCGCGACTTTGCACGTGCATCTCTTAATTACGGTTTACTACGTAAGTATCCGGTTTACCTTTCAACCAAGAACACAATTCTCAAAGCTTACGACGGTCGTTTTAAAGATATCTTCCAAGAGATCTACGAAGCAGAGTTCAAGTCTCAATTTGAAGCACTTGGAATTTGGTACGAGCACCGTTTGATCGATGACATGGTTGCGATATCACTTCGCATGGAAGGCGGATACGTCTGGGCATGTAAGAACTATGACGGCGACGTTCAATCTGACACTGTTGCACAAGGCTATGGCTCGCTAGGTTTGATGACATCTGTATTGATGACGCCAGATGGAAAGGTATGTGAAGCAGAAGCTGCACACGGAACTGTTACACGCCACTATCGCGATCACCAAGCAGGTAAGAAGACTTCCACCAATCCAATTGCATCAATCTTTGCTTGGACCCAAGGCCTTGCACACCGCGCAAAGCTTGATAACAATCCAGAGCTTGCGAAATTCTGCGCAACATTGGAACGCGTATGTATCGAAACTGTTGAGCAGGGCAAGATGACAAAGGATCTTGCACTTCTAATTAGTAACGATGCGCCATGGCAGACAACTGAAGAGTTCTTGGCATCTATCGATGAGAATCTAAAGAAAGCAATGGCTTAGCTATGAATTCGAACCAAGGCGCTTTGGCGCTAGTTGGTTCGGGCGAATATTTACCAGTGATGCAGGAGTTCGAAACCGAACTCCTGCATTCTGCTTTAAAGCGCGGGAAAAGAAATACCTTTATCCAGATTCCTACTGGATCCTCACATGAAGGCGAAAATCGCCGAAACTATTGGAAGCGACGTGGACAAGAACAAGCTGAGCGTATTGGTTGTGAATGTATCTATCTTCCGATTCACGAATCTGAGGATGCATTTAATCTTAAGTTTGTAGATGAAATCGAAGGCGTTGGCCTTATCTACTTTTCGGGAGGCGACCCTCATCGCATTGCAGATATTTTTAAAGGTTCACCTCTTTGGAGCGCGATAGTCAAAGAGTGGGAGAGCGGTTCGTCACTTGCAGGTTGTTCAGCAGGAGCGATGGCTTTCGGTGGAACAATCATGGGTCTACGAAAATCAATTCATAGTGAAGGTTTAAATTTATTACCTGAAATTGAAGTGATTCCACATTACGACAAGATGCTTGGCTGGCTACCTGATCGGGTAGCAGCATTTATTGCACGCGCAGGAGCCGATACCACTTTGGTTGGAATTGATGAGAATACCGCGCTAATAAATGAAGATGGCTGGAGAGTAAAAGGCGAAGGCAAAGTGCATATTCTTCGCGGCTCGTTAGAAATTATTGAGAAATAAAAAAGGCCTCCCCAATTTCGGAGAGGCCTTTTTAAATTAGATTTAGTTAAGACGTAGACCTGTCTGTGCATGGAATAGGTGAATCGCAGTCGGAATTGCCTTCACCTTAATCTGATCGCCAGCCTTTGGTGGGTTCTTTGGATCCCAACGCACAATCACAGTTGCGCCCTCATCAGTTGCGTTAGCAAACTTAACGTGGCTATCTGCAGGCTTTCCATAAACGAATGCATCAGAACCAAGTTCTTCAACTACCTCAACGTTAACTTCGAAGCCTTCAGATGCTGGTTCCCATCCTTCTGGACGAACACCAACAATTACTGATGCGCCAGCTGATGCCGGAACTGGAATATCCAAATGTCCAACATGCGCTTTGCCATCTGAAACTGGTACTTCTAGAAGGTTCATTGCAGGAGATCCGATAAATCCAGCAACGAATGCGTTGCCTGGCTTATCGTAAAGATTACGTGGGCTATCAACTTGTTGTAGTAGACCATCTTTAAGAACTGCAACGCGATCACCCATGGTCATAGCTTCGATCTGATCGTGTGTTACATAAACTGTAGTAATTCCTAGACGACGCTGTAGTGCAGCGATCTGTGTACGTGTCGATACACGAAGCTTTGCATCAAGGTTTGATAGCGGTTCGTCCATTAAGAAGCCTTGTGGATCGCGAACAATTGCACGACCCATAGCAACGCGCTGACGTTGACCACCAGATAGCGCCTTTGGCTTGCGCTCTAAATATGGTTCGAGGTCAAGAAGTTTTGCCGCTTCAAGAACTCGTTTATCGCGCTCTTCCTTTGAAACTCCGGCAATCTTCAGCGCAAAGCCCATGTTCTCCGCAACTGTCATATGTGGGTATAGGGCATACGACTGGAATACCATCGCGATGTCGCGATCTTTTGGCGCAACGTTTGTTACGTCGCGATCACCAATCAAAATACGTCCGGTATCAATCTCTTCAAGACCCGCCAACATGCGAAGTGAAGTTGACTTACCGCAACCTGATGGACCAACTAAAACAAGAAATTCGCCATCATTAATGACGAGATCTAATTTATCCACAGCTGGAACCGGGTTACCTGGATAGATACGGGATGCTTTATCGAATGTTACTGATGCCAATTTAGGCTCTCCTTCCGGGCAGGTACGTGCCCGACGATCCGTTGGAAGTGGTGCACCCGCTAGGTGCGAGGCTGAGATTACGCGTAAAGAAGCGAGGAGGGAAGCCTTTCCGATAGCCTTTCTTATCTAATGGAACTCTTTAAAGCCATAGCTCTGGTCTTGGCGCTGATTCTCTTGGCCGCCTTCTTTGTAGCCGCTGAAATCGCCCTCATCTCTCTTCGCGAGAGCCAGGTAAAACAATTAAAGGGCAAACGTGGCGAACGAGTAGCGAAATTAACTTCTAATCCAAATCGATTCTTAGCCGCGGTTCAAATCGGTATTACTTTATTTGGCCTCTTCTCGGCTGCGGTTGGTGCAGATGCGCTGGGAGTTTTTGTCGAACCCGTGTTAATCGATTGGGGCTTGAGCTCAAATTCCGCAAAAGTCGTAGCCTTAATTTTAGTAACTCTAGGTATTGCCTATGTATCTCTTGTTCTAGGTGAACTTGTTCCAAAGAGATTGGCAATTTTAAAGAGCGAAGAGATATCGATGGCATCAGCATTTATCATCGATGGGCTTGCTCAGATTTTCAGACCAATTGTCTGGTTACTTTCAAAATCTACTGATTTAGTGGTTCGACTATTTGGCGTGGATCCGAAAGAAGAACGTAGCCAAATCTCCGAAGAGGAGTTAATGGAACTTGTTTCGGGCCATAAAGCGTTAACTGAAGAAGAACGAGAGATAGTCGAAGAAGTCTTCAATACCTCTGAAAAGCTAGTTAATGAAATCATGGTGCCACGCACTGAAGTGGATTTCATGGATGGGTCGCTAACAGTAAACAAGGCAATCGCGCTCGCAGTAGAGATGGCTCATTCACGTTACCCAGTTGTACGTGGTTCAAGCGATGAAGTAATTGGCTTTATCCATGTACGCGATTTGTTAGATACCAGTTTGGCTAACCCGAATTCAAAGATTCAGGATCTTGCACGTCCAATTATGTATCTACCTGGAACGAAAGGCGTTCTGCCATCACTTACAGAGATGCGTAATCAGCGCCAGCATCTTGCAATCGTTCTGGATGAATACGGCGGAACTGATGGCATCGTGACTCTAGAGGATTTAGTTGAATGCCTTATCGGTGATATCCAAGATGAATACGACACTGATGAAAACGAAATCGGGGAAGAGTCACATACTGGTGATATCGAAATAGATGGATTGACCTCTATCGAAGATCTCGAATCGGAAACGGGAATCACCCTTCCGGAAGGTCCATATCAAACAGTTAGCGGTTTTGTTATGCATTTCTTAGGCCGAATGCCGAAAGAAAACGACGTTGTAAACATAAATGGTGTGCGATTAGTTGTGATTTCGCTCGAAGGTCATCGCGTTGGCCAACTACTTATTTCACGCGTGGGAGAATAACCAAGTGAAGAGAGTTCTTTCAGGTATTCAGCCAACATCCGAATCGTTCCATTTAGGTAATTACCTAGGTGCGGTTAAGCAGTGGGTAGACCTTCAAAGCGGCCATGAAACTTATTACTCAATTGTTGACCTACACGCTTTGACTGGCGAGGTAGATCCAGCGCTTCTTCGTGCACGTACTTTGGCTTCGGCAGCTCAATTAATTGCGGTTGGAATCGATACCGATAAGTCAGCGCTATTCGTGCAATCACATTTACCAGAACATAATCAATTAGGTTGGGTAATGGAATGCGTTGCATCTTTTGGTGAAGCAAGTCGAATGACTCAATTTAAAGATAAGTCTTCAAAAGGTGGCGCTGATGGTGCGCGCGTTGGATTATTTACATATCCAATGTTGCAAGCTGCAGATATTCTTCTTTACCAAGCTGATTTAGTTCCGGTCGGAGAAGATCAACGCCAACATATTGAAATTACACGTGATTTAGCAAACCGCTTCAACACTCGATATGGCCAAGTTTTTACTTTACCTGATGCATACATTTTAAAAGAGGGCGCAAAGATTTTTGATCTTCAAGAACCAACAAATAAAATGTCAAAATCAGCATCTTCTGCAAGTGGTGTTATTGAACTTATGGATGCGCCAGAAATTAATGTCAAGAAGATTAAGAGCGCTGTTACTGATACTGGCCGTGAAGTTATCTTCGATGTTGAAAATAAACCAGGTATCAGCAATTTGATGACAATTTATTCAGTGGTAACCGGTAAAACTATCGCCGCGATCCAAGATGAATTTGCTGGCAAAGGTTACGGAGATTTCAAGGCCTCCGTCGCTGATGCAACTGTTGAGTACCTACGTCCAATGCGTGAAAAGGCGCTTGAACTATTGAAGGACGAGGGCGAATTAATTCGCATTCTGAACAATGGTGCAGATAAAGCGCGAGTGCTAGCAAGTAAAACACTTAAAGACGCCTATAAAGCGCTCGGAATTCTCGGATAACTTTCAACCCTCACTTTAGGGTTTCTTTGGCGAGATAAAAAAGTAATAAATTCGAAACCTGCGCTGTTAGATATTTTTCATTCTCCCTACTAGGCTCTCAGCCAACAGCTCTCTATATCTAGAGCGCTAACCCATGGGAGGAAAATTGAAGAAGTTCACACGTATTGTCGCAGTTGCTGCTGCAGCAACAATGGCAACCGTCGGCTTTATCGCAGCTCCATCACACGCAGCATCAAAGGTAAAAGTTGGTATTGCGTATGACATCGGAGGCCGTGGCGATAAGTCATTTAACGACTCTGCAGCTGCAGGTCTTGATCGTGCAAAGAAGAAGTGGGGTCTAGCTTCTAAGGAAATCACTGTTACACAGGGAACTGACTCAGAGCGCACAGACAAGCTTCGTCTTCTTGCTAAGGCTGGTTACAACCCGATCATCGCAATTGGTTTCTTATACGCAGGTCCTGTTACAACAGTTGCACAGGAATTACCAAACACACAGTTTGGAATTGTTGATGATGCATCAGTAGCAGCACTTAACGTAACATCAATGGTTTTCGCTGAAGAGCAGGGTTCATACCTTGCAGGTGTAGCGGCAGCTCTTGCATCTAAGTCAGGCAAGATCGGTTACATCGGTGGCGTTCGTATTCCACTACTTCAGAAGTTCGAAGCAGGTTTCGTTGCAGGTGTTAAGGCAACAAAGAAGTCAGCAACAGTTGACGTTAAGTACGTAACTGAATTCCCTGATTTCTCAGGTTTCAATGACCCAGCTAAGGCAAAAGTTATTGCTAACGGCATGATCGATAAGGGTGCTGACGTTATTTACTCAGCAGCTGGTGGATCAGGTGCAGGTAACTTCCAGGCAGCAACTGCTGCGGCATCAGCAGGCAAGAAGGTTTGGACAATCGGTGTTGACTCTGATCAGTACCTAACAGCTTCTGCTGCAGAGAAGAAGAACATGTTGACCTCTATGACCAAGCGCGTTGATAACGCTGTTTATGACGTTATCGCTAACGCAGTAGCTGGTCGTACAGTTAACGACATTCTTGATGCTAAGGCTGGTATCTACGGCCGTCGTTATGACCTAACAAATGGTGGCGTTGGAGTTTCATACTCTGGCGGTTACATCAATAAGTACAAGGCGAAGATTGATGCAGCTGCTGCAGCAATCAAGTCAGGCAAGATCAAGGTTCCATCAGTTCCAGGTAAGTAATAATTACCGGTTCTTTGTGACCAAAGTAGCCCGATTAGGTTTTCCTAATCGGGCTACTTTCTTTAAGATTAAGCAATTAAAGCTTCAGAGTTGAGGGGAATTTCAGTTGTCTGTTTCAGTTGAATTAAGACATATCTCAAAGCGTTTTCCAGGCGTTATCGCCAATAAGGATGTCTCCCTCAAGGTGCAAAGCGGCTCAGTGCATGCGCTAGTTGGCGAGAACGGCGCAGGTAAATCAACCGTCATGAAGATTCTGTACGGAATGCAACGCCCTGATAGTGGCGAGATTCTGGTAAATGACAAGCAAATGCAATTTAAAAATCCAAACGAAGCTATCGAGGCTGGTATTGGTATGGTGCATCAGCATTTCATGTTGGCAGATAATTTCACAGTTTTAGAAAATATTATTTTAGGTTCCGAGCCAAAGAGATCAGGTCAAATCGATTTCAACGCTGCCCGCGAAAAGATTTCCAAGATGGCCGAAACATATGGCCTAGAAATTAATCCGGATGAACTAGTTGAGAATTTAGGGGTTGGACAACGTCAGCGCGTTGAAATTCTTAAGGTTCTATATCGCGGCGCAAATATTCTGATTTTTGATGAACCGACTGCGGTTTTGGTTCCACAAGAAGTTGATGATTTATTTAATGCACTTCACGGCCTACGTGAAAAGGGAATGTCAGTAATTTTTATTTCACATAAGCTTGATGAAGTCTTACGAGTAGCGGATGAAGTTACAGTTATACGCGCTGGTGAAACTGTTGCTGAAGTTAAGGCGAAAGAAGTAACGTCACAAAAATTAGCAGAGTTAATGGTTGGTTCTGAACTTCCAAAGCCAGAGACCAAGGGCGATACCAAGCGCGACAACGTAGTTCTAGAATTAAATGGCGTTACGATCCCTTCAAAAGGCGCCCGCAATTTACTTACCAATATCTCCTTCAAGCTTCACGCAGGTGAGGTAATCGGTATTGCAGGTGTTGAGGGAAATGGTCAATCCGAACTTACGGAGACCATCCTCGGACTCATGGATTACGAAGGATCAATTAATTTCGATAATAAATCAATCGATCAATTAGATGTCGCGGATCGTCGCGATTTAGGAATTGGATTTATCCCAGAAGATCGCCATCGCCAAGCGCTAATGCTCGGTTCACCACTTTGGGAGAATCGCATTCTCGGCTATCAGCGAAGCAAGCCAATCTTCAACGGATTTATCTTGGATAAAAAAGCGACTATCGAAGATACCCGTTTGATCATGCAGGAATTCGATGTTCGCGCACCTGGTCCAAATACATTGGCAACTGCGCTTTCGGGCGGAAACCAACAGAAATTCATTGTTGGTCGCGAAATGGTTCATGCCCCAAAACTTCTCGTGGCATCGCATCCAACACGAGGTGTTGATGTTGGTGCTCAAGGAGCGATTTGGGAAGAACTACGTAAAGCTCGCGAAAAAGGTATGGCAATTGTTTTGATCTCTGCCGACCTTGAAGAGTTGATAGGTATGTCAGATCGCTTATTGGTAATGCTTCGAGGAGAGGTAACAGCTGAATTGAATCCAGCCAATACAACACCAGAAACACTTGGCGCTGCGATGACAGGAGCGAAGAAGTGAAATTAAACCCGAAGAAAATTGGCCTTGCGTTAGCAGCGCCAGTATCTGCAGCGATTGTCTCTTTATTAATTTCAAGTTTGGCTCTGCTGGTCACAAAGAAGTCTCCACTAGAAGCATTCCAAACCATGTGGGAATTTGGTTCAACAACCAGTTCGGTAATTGAAGCGTTAAATTCAGCGACTTCTTATTACATCGCAGCTATCGCGATTGCAATTACCTTCCGTGCAGGGTTATTTAATATTGGTGTTGAAGGTCAGCTTCGTTTAGCTGCGCTCTTCTCAATGTATTTAGGTGCAATGTTTACCTTGCCACCAGTTCTACATGTACTTGCCATCTTCTTGATTGCTATGACAGTTGGTGGACTCTGGGCAGCAATCGCTGGAATTTTGAAGGTAAAACGTGGAATCAATGAAGTTATCTCTACCATCATGCTCAACAGCATCGCGGGTGGATTTAGCGCCTACTTATTCTCAACTTACTTTTCTGTAAAAGTGGAAGGTTCCAATAACTTATCTACTGCGACACTTCCAACCTCTGGTTGGATGCCAAATTTAACTTTCTTAACTAGCCACATCGATAAAGCTGAAACCCAGGGTCGCGCTATTTATGGAATGTTCGCAGTGGCAATCGTTTTAGGCATTGCTTTCTGGTGGATTGTTAACCGTACTCGATTTGGTTTTGAACTTCGCGCATCAGGCATCAACCCGATTGCTGCTCGAGTAAGTGGTGTAAATTCCAAGAAGATGATTGTGGTTGCGATGATCTCTTCAGGTGCGATCGCAGGTCTCTCAGGTCTACCCACAATTTTGGCTGAAACTCACGCTTACAACATGGGTTTCCGCGCAGGTCTTGGCTTCTCAGCCATTGCGGTGGCGCTACTTGGTCGAAATGGAGCAGTAGGAATGGCCTTTGCAAGTCTGCTCTTCTCATTCCTTGAAGTCTCTTCACGTTCACTTGAGCTTATCGATATCGCTCCTGAAACTTATTTCATTATGCAAGGTTCAATTCTCTTAAGTTCAGTAGTTGCCTATGAAGTAGTAAGTAGGTATCGCGTCAAAGTAGTTTCTAATGAATTAGCAAAGGCGGTGGCTCATGCGTAATTTAGCTAAACCAGCACGTCTTGCGCTCTATGCATTCGGACTTATTTTTTCGCTCTCAACTATTCGTTTAATTACCGGTGCTTCTGATTTAACAAGTGTAGGTACTGCATCTGCTGCGCTACTTCTCTCGGTTCCAATTGCAATGGCAGCGCTCGGTGGTTTATTTTCTGAACGCTCTGGCGTAGTAAATATCGGCCTTGAAGGCATGATGATTATGGGAGCTTGGGGCGGAGGGTTTATTGGATCAAAGCACGGCCCATGGGCAGGACTTGTCGCAGGTATCTTCATGGGTGCAGTTGGTGCAGCGATTCATGCAATTGCAACAGTTGGTTTTGGTGTTGATCACGTAGTCTCTGGTGTTGCGGTAAATATTATTGCGGCAGGACTAGTTCGTTACTTCTCAACAATTCTTTACAAGAACGGCACCTGGCTTGGTCCATCACAATCTCCGGATGTTGAATCAATCGGAACAAATGGGTTACCAATTCTTTCTGGTGGTACATATTTTGGTTGGCATAGCCCTGATATTTTGGGAGCAATCGCTAAGAAGAATTGGTTCTTGATTTCAGATACCTTTGCAATCATTCGCGGATTAACTGGCGAAGTTTCATATGTAACTATGATTGCAATGGCGCTAGTTCCACTTTCTTATTGGTTCTTATGGCACACCGCATTTGGTCTACGCTTACGTAGCGCCGGTGAAGCGCCAACGGCCGCAGAATCTCTAGGCGTTAACGTCTACAAAATGAAATATGCAGGTGTATTAATTTCAGGTGGTTTCGCAGGCCTTGGCGGTGCATATCTAGCTATTGTCGCTGCAAATCACTACCAAGAGGCGCAAACCGGCGGCCGCGGTTATATCGGTCTTGCCGCTTTGATCTTCGGTAACTGGCGTCCAGGTGGCTTGATGTCAGGCGCTGCGCTATTTGGCTTTGCAGATGCTCTACAACTGCGTGATTCTGAAGCGGTACATGCGTTGCTGATGTTGGTTGCAGTTGCGATGATTGTTTTTGCAATACTTAATTTCCGCAAGAAGAAGTTTGTAACTGTCGGAGTTAGCATTGCAATCTCTATTCTTGCAATTTCGCTTTACTACGGAATCGATCAACTTCCAGGTCAATTCGTAACGATGACTCCTTATGTTATGACGCTACTTGTACTTGGACTCGGAACCCAACGTCTACGTATGCCAGCTGCCGATGGCGTTCCGTATCGCAGAGGTGGCAGCAAGTAATGGATATCAACTGGGAAGAGATACACCAACGCGCGATTAGCGCCATGAAGAAGGCTTATGCGCCTTACTCAAACTTTCCAGTTGGAGTTGCAGCTCTTGTAAATGATGGTCGCATCGTTGAAGGTTGCAATGTTGAAAACGCTTCATACGGAGTAGGTCTCTGCGCTGAATGCGGACTAGTTTCTAACTTAGCTACAACTGGTGGCGGAAAGTTAATTGCAATCGTCTGTGTTGGCGGAGATTCGAATTTCTTGGCTCCATGTGGACGTTGTCGGCAATTGTTATTCGAACATGGTGGGCCAGAGGCGCTATTAATGACGCCTGAAGGTCCAAAGAAGATGTCAGAGATGCTTCCCTGGGCATTTGGTCCTGACGATCTCAAATGAGCGAGCGTTACACCGCACCTGAGATCATCGCATTAAAGCGTGATCGTAAAGTCCTAAACGATGACCAAATTGATTGGGTAGTAGATGCATATACCCGTGGCGTAGTCGCTGACGAACAGATGTCTGCACTTGCAATGGCGATACTTTTAAATGGCATGGAACGCCATGAAATTAGCCGTTGGACTGATGCAATGATTCGTAGCGGCGAACGTATGAACTGGTCGATTCTTGATCGCCCTACCGTTGATAAACACTCAACTGGCGGCGTAGGTGACAAAATCACGCTCCCTTTAGTGCCATTAGTGGCATCTTGTGGCGCTGCAGTTCCACAACTTTCTGGACGCGGCCTTGGCCATACTGGCGGCACTTTAGATAAGTTGGAATCTATACCAGGTTGGAGAGCAGCTCTTTCAAATGAAGAGATGTTAAAAGTTATTCAAGATACCGGTGGAGTTATTTGCGCTGCTGGTACCGGACTCGCTCCAGCCGATAAGAAACTTTATGCACTTCGCGATGTAACTGCAACCGTTGAAGCAATTCCGTTGATTGCATCATCCATTATGAGCAAGAAAATTGCAGAGGGTACAGGTTCTTTAGTTCTAGATGTTAAGACAGGTAGCGGTGCATTTATGAGCGATCCTGCCAAAGCGCGCGAACTTGCAACTGTGATGGTTGAAATCGGTAAGAGCGCAGGGGTAAATATTCGCGCACTAATTACAGCTATGGATGTTCCTCTTGGTTTGACTGCGGGTAATGCACTTGAAGTCCGCGAATCAGTTGAAGTTTTAGCTGGCGGAGGACCAGCGGATGTTGTCGAACTTACCGTTTTGCTTGCCCGTGAGATGTTAGAACTTGCTGGAATCAAAGGCATTGATCCTGCAGATAATTTAAAGAATGGTAAAGCGATGGATCATTGGCGCCGAATGATCAGTGCACAGAATGGTGATCCAGATGGCCCGCTTCCAGTTGCTAAAGAGAATTTAGTTATAAAGGCAGAGAAGAGCGGCACCTTAACTCGAATGGATGCTCTTAAAGTTGGTGTAGCTGCTTGGCGTTTAGGTGCCGGTCGTTCTAAACAAGGTGAACAGTTACAACTTGGCGCGGGAATTGAAATTCATGCAAAACCAGGTGAAGCGGTCAAAGCTGGCCAACCGCTTTTTACCTTGCACACAGATAAGCCAGAACTTTTTGCACGTGCGCAAGAATCGCTTGAAGGTGCAGTTGAGTACGATTCAAATTATCAGCGCCTACCACTGGTTTTGGAGCGTATCGGTTGATTAAATATCCAAAGGTTTTACTTCACGATCATTTAGATGGTGGGCTAAGGCCAGAGACCATTATTGAAATTGCCGAAGAGATTGGTTATCAAGAGCTCCCAACTTATAAAACTGCTCAATTAGCTGATTGGTTTCAAGAAGCATGCGATTCAGGTTCATTAGTTAGATATCTTGAGACTTTTGATCACACCATTGCAGTAATGCAGCGCGAAGAAGATTTGATTCGAGTTGCCAAAGAGACAGTAATTGATTTGGCAGAAGATGGCGTGATCTATGCAGAGGTGCGTGTGGCGCCTGAACATTTTACAAAAAAGGGATTAACCCTTGATGCGGTAGTAGAAGCGCTACTTGAAGGTTATCGCCAGGGCGAAGTCGCATCAGGTTTGAAGGTAAATGCAATTCTCTGCGGTATGCGCCAACTTGATATGTCACAGAAGGTGGCTGAGCTAGTTGTTAAATTCCGTAATCAAGGAGTAGTGGGCTTTGACATTGCTGGACCTGAGAAAGGTTTCCCACCAACTTTGCAACAGGAAACTTTTGATTATCTTAGAAAACATGAGATTCCATTCACTATCCATGCTGGTGAAGCAGATGGCCCTGAATCAATTAACTTAGCTCTCAACGCATGTGGGGCTAGCCGAATTGGCCACGGCATCAATATCTCCCAAGATTTACCTGATGGTGCGATTGCAAGACAGGTTTTAGAGCAACAAATACACCTTGAAGTATGTCCAACTTCTAACTTACAAACGGGTGTAGCTGATACTTATGCGCATCATCCAATCGAAAAACTCTTTGATCTGGGATTTAATATTGGCTTAAATACCGATAATCGATTGATGAGTCGAACCAGCATGAGCCACGAGTTTTCAGAATGTGCCAAAGCTTTTGGGTGGGGAGTCGCGGAGTTTCGTGATTTAACGCTTAATGCAATGAATGCAGCATTTATCGATGATAAAAGCAGTTTTTTAAAGAAGATAGGAGCGGGTTATGATCAACTTTAACGATAAAGATTTCTTGGTAAATCCGTATCCTGATCTTGCTAAGTTACGTAGCGCTGGTAAACCAATCTGGCATGAAGAGACTCAGATGTTTCTTGCGGCAAAGTATGAAGATGCAAATGCGGTATTAAGAAATAAATCTTTAGGTCGCATCTTTAAGCCCCGCGAACCTGAATCAGAGTGGTCAACCTTTAATTGGTTACATGCGGATTCAATTTTGGATTCCGAACCACCAAAGCACACTCGCTTACGCGCGCTAGTTTCTAAGGCATTTAACAAGAACATCATTGAAAGCCAACGAGATATTATCAACAAGATTGTCGATGGACTGATTGCCGATATCCATAAGAAAGGCGGCAATTTTGATCTAATCGCAGATTTCGCAGAACCACTTCCGGTAAAGGTAATTGTGGCAATGCTCGGATTCCCAGAAGATGAAGAGTACTTGCTTCGTCCTTGGTCGCAGGCAATCGTAAAGATGTATGAAGTAAATCCAAGCGATGAAGTTCAAGCTGCCGCCAAAAAAGCGGCAGGAGAGTTCGCTGAGTATGTTCAAAAACTCGCCGATGAGCGCAAAGTAAATCCCGGTAATGATTTGATATCTGATTTGGTAAGAGTTGAAGAGCAAGGCGAGAAGTTAAATGCACACGAACTTGTTGCAACTTGCGTGCTACTTCTCAATGCTGGCCACGAAGCTAGCGTTAATGGATTTGGAAATGGCATGGTTGCACTTCTTGAACGTGAAGATCAATATGAACTACTGCGCACAAATCCGGATGGTCTAGCAGCAACAGCCGTCGAAGAATTTCTTCGATTTGATGCACCTCTTCACTTATTTGAACGAACTGCGACTGCCGATACTGAAATCGGTGGCGTTGAGATCAAAAAGGGCCAGAAAATAGCCTCTTTATTGGGTTCTGCCAATCGCGACGAGAACCATTTTGCCAATGCAGATCAAATGGATATCACGCGCGATCCAAATCCGCATATTGGCTTTGGAGCAGGAATACATTTCTGTTTAGGCGGGCCACTTGCTCGTCTTGAAATGGGAATTGCGCTGCCGAAGTTGGTGAAAGCATTTCCAAAAATGCAGATTGCAAGCGATCCAGTGCGCCGTCCAACTTTTGTATTGCGTGGTTATGAAAGCGTCGCAATCTCTTCGTAAGTCGGGTAAGAGCTCTGGGCGCCTTTCTTAGTAACGCTTAATCCGGCCGCAACGCATCCAAATTTCATGGCCACTGCTGCGCCTTCATGTAATTTGGCTGCAAATGCACCTACAAAGCTATCTCCAGCGCCAGTGGTATCTATTGCAGTAACTTTAAGAGCGGAAACTTTCAAGCCTGTGTTTATATGATGTACGCCTTTATCTCCTTCAGTTAAGAGGATATTTGCACTGATCTCTCCAAGCGCGGCAAATTCGGTTTCATTAGGAATAATCCAGTCGCAATTTGCTATCAATTCATCGCTAAGTTGTTCGAAAGGCGCTGGATTAAGAATTGTGGTTGCACCACGAGCTTTAGCAGCTTTAAATGCCGCGAGTGTTACTTCTTGCTTGATTTCGCATTGTCCAATCACGATATCTAAACCTGGAATCTCGGTAATAGCAGCAGCAGCCTTTGACTTATCAATCTTATGGTTGGCGCCTGGAATAATGATTATTCTGTTTTCGCCTGTGCCATCTACCCAGATATGGGCAACGCCAGATGGTTGATCATCACGTTCGATATATTTAGCGTTAATTCCGCGGTTCTTAAAATTCTCTAAAAATGAATCTCCAAAGACATCTTTACCGATCTTGCCGACGAAATAGACATCTGCGCCAGCAATAGCTGCCATCACTGCCTGATTAGCGCCTTTACCTCCAAAACCCGTTGTAAATTGCTTACCAACGAGGGTTTCGCCTGGCCCCGGAAGTACATCTGCGTATGCAGTTAAATCCATCATTGTGCTACCGACGACAGCAATTACGGGTCTCTTCATATCTGCAATTCTATGACTAGACTTTCGAATTATGAAGAAACATCCGATTATTCTTGATGTTGATACCGGTTTCGATGATGCGTTTGCGGTGCTCTTTGCAGCGATGAATTCAGAAGTCGATTTACTTGGGATTACTTGCGTTGATGGCAACACAAATGTGCAGCAAGTTGTAAAGAATACTTTGATTGTTTTAGATGCAGCCGGGGCTGGAGAAATTCCGGTGGCAGTTGGGGCGTCACGACCACTTGTCGAAGAGCCGCTGTATGCAAAACATATTCATGGTGAAGATGGGATGGGAGATTTAGGTCTTCCGCAATCAAATCGAAAAGTTGATCCACGTAGCGCAATTGATTTGATGAGAGATTTAGTTGAGGTAAGACCAGGTGAGATTACTTTGGTGCCAGTTGCACCGCTAACCAACATTGCTAATTTCATTACGACCTACCCAAATTCTGCAAAGAAGCTAAAAGAGATCTGCCTTATGGGTGGATCCGCTTCGGTTGGAAATGCAACCGCGATGGCAGAATTTAATATCTGGCACGATCCAGAAGCTGCAGATATAGTTTTTAGAAGCGGTATTTCAATCACCATGTATGGATTAGATGTCTTTTATCATCCATTAGTCACTGAATCCGAAGCAGTGCGACTGTCGCAAAGTCCAGATGCATCTGCACAATTTGCGGGCAAGTTGTTGCAATCTTGCATTAAGCGGTTAAAGCAGAGCGTAACTTTGGGAGATTACGGCGCAGTAGCTGCAGTACTTCGTCCAGCGCTACTTAAAACCGAAGTCTTAGATGTTGGCGTTGAAGTTGCGCATGGTTTGGTGCGTGGCATGACCGTTGTAGATCGCAGACCTCGACTTGAACTCATGATCGAACCACGCCGAATTCCTGGCGCAGCTCGCACAAAAGTGGTGCTGGATCTTGATGCAGAAGGCTTTAGACAGCTCTGGTTTAAGACTGTCGACAGTACTTGGAGCTAAATTCCGACGGTATGCCAAACAGTCTTAGCTTCCATGAAAGCCAAGATACGCGCTGGGTTCTTCACCTTAGTAAATGAATGAATTCGCTTTAGATTCTCTGCGCCAGCCTTCTTTAATTCGCCAACTTTCTTCGATCCAGAGATATCCATTCCATCAATATCCATGTGGGAAGCCATCCATGGTGCCAACTCATCAACTTTGCCAGTCAGAATATTAATAACTCCTGCAGGAACATCGCTTGTTGCAAGAACTTCCGCAAAGCTCATCGCAGGAATTGCTAAAGCATCTGGCGCAACAATGACAGTGGTATTGCCACTAGCAATTACCGACATAAGTGAATCAACAAACTCTAAGAAGTTTGGCTTGGAAATTACGCCAACAACTCCAAGTGCCTCTGGGGTAGTGAAGTTATAGAAAGGTCCAGAAACTGGATTGGTTACGCCATCTAGCGCTGCCAATTTATCGGTCCATCCGGCATACCAAACAATTAAATCAATTGCTTCAGAGATCTTTGTTTTATCACCGGTTGCCTTAAGTTCAGCATCGAATTGTTCGCGACGACCTTCGAGCATCTCTGCAACGCGATAGAGGATTTGTCCACGAAGATAGGCAGTTGATTTATTCCAACCACCAAATGCTCCACGAGCTGGAACAACTGAATCACGTAAATCTTTGCGAGATGCAAGTGCAGGGTTTGCAATAAATAAACCCTTTGCATTTTTAACTTCGTACACACGACCTGATTCAGAACGTGGAAATGCGCCATTGATATATAACTTGTAAGTTTTCTTAACGTCAATACGTGACATTTACTTCACCGCCTTTAAGTACGCAGCCAAACCATGGCGGCCACCTTCGCGGCCCCAACCAGATTCTTTATAACCACCAAATGGTGAAGTTGGATCAAATTTATTAAAGGTATTAGCCCAAATAACGCCGGCGCGAAGTTGCTGCGCTGTCCAAAGCACCTTTGATCCCTTCTCGCTCCAAACACCTGCAGAGAGGCCAAAAGGAGTGTTATTAGCCTTTTCAATCGCTTCTGCTGGCGTGCGGAAGGTTAATACCGAAAGCACTGGGCCAAAGATCTCTTCACGTGCAATGCGATGAGCTTGAGTTACGCCAGTAAAGATTGTTGGTGCAAACCAAAAACCATTTTTAGGTAGATCGCACTTAGGAGACCAGATTTCGCCACCTTCTGCGCTACCTGATGCAGCAAGTTCTTTGATCTTCTCTAACTGCGCCTTTGAATTAATCGCACCTAAATCGGTGTTCTTATCCATGGGATCACCAACGCGAATCTTCTCCATGCGACGTTGTAACTTCTTAATTACCTCATCAGCAATATTCTCCTGAACCAAAAGGCGAGATCCTGCGCAGCAGACATGACCTTGATTGAAGAAGATTCCGTTAACAATTCCCTCTACAGCTTGATCAATGGCGGCATCTTCAAAGACGATATTCGCACCTTTTCCACCAAGCTCAAGTGTTGCAACTTTCTTTGTGTCAGCTATTGCTCGTGCAATTGATTTTCCAACTTCAGTTGATCCAGTAAATGCAATCTTTGCAACGCCTGGATGGTTAACAAGCGCTGCGCCTGTTTCACCGGCACCAGTAACAATATTTACAACTCCTGCAGGAAGTTCAGCCTGTTGGCAAACTTCTGCAAATAAAAGTGCGGTAAGTGGTGTGCTCTCTGCAGGTTTTAAGACCACGGTATTGCCTGCAGCTAACGCAGGAGCTACTTTCCAAGCCAACATAAGTAGTGGGAAGTTCCAAGGAATTATCTGCCCAACAACGCCATGTGGCTTTGGCGAAGAGCCAACACCTGCGTAATTCAATTTATCTGCCCAACCTGCGTGATAGAAGAAGTGGGCTGAAACTAACGGAATATCAATATCGCGAGTTTCGCGAATTGGCTTTCCATTATCTAAAGTTTCAAGAACGGCGAATTCACGGGCACGTTCCTGCAAAATGCGAGCAATTCGATAAAGGTATTTGCCGCGTTCTGGGCCAGATAACTTTGACCAAACTTTTGTGTATGCAGCTTGTGCTGCGACAACTGCCTTATCGATATCACTCTTGTCGCCGTTGGCAATCTGTGAAAGCACCTCTTCGGTAGCAGGATTGATGGTAGCGAAGTGCTTCTTGCCCTTAACAAACTTGCCGTTGATGAAGTGGCCATATTCCTTATCGATATTTACGATCGACTTAGATTCTGGAGCTGGTGCGTATTCAAACGTCATTAATCCACCGTCACATAGTTAGGGCTTGAGTAGTAGCCATCGGTTAGTTTCATTCTCTGCATTAATAAATCATTTAAAAGCGCACTTGCACCGATTCGGAAATACTTATTATTTAGCCAATCAGCTCCTGCAACCTCATTTACTAGAACTAATTGTTTGATTGCATCCTTAGTATTACGAATTCCACCTGCAGGTTTTACTCCCACTTGGAACCCCGTAATTTCACGGAAATCTCGGACCGCTTCGAGCATGATCATTACAACTGGTGGGGTAGCCGCAGGCGCAACTTTTCCAGTTGAAGTCTTAATGAAATCTCCACCAGCAAGCATTCCGATATAAGACGCCTTACGAACATTGTCATATGTAACTAATTCGCCAGTTTCGAAGATAACTTTTAGATGAGCTTTATCGCCACAGATTGCTTTTATCTGAACAATCTCATCGAAGACTTCGCCTAAGCGGCCAGATAGAAAAGCGCCGCGATCAATCACCATATCAATTTCAGTTGCGCCAGCATCAATTGCATCTTGAGTATCTTGTAACTTTACTGCCATCGATGCGCGACCTGATGGAAACGCAGTCGAAACCGCGGCTACTGGAATATGTTGACCACCAATTAAATCTAAATGGGTGCGAGCAACTCTCACCATATCGTTGTAAACGCAGACAGCTCCGACACTTGGCACATTTGGATCAGATGGGGCAGGGCGAACTGCTTTTGTGCAGAGCGCTTTAACTTTGCCAGGAGTATCCGCACCTTCAAGAGTTGTTAAATCAACCATTGAAATTGCAGTATCGATTGCCCAAGCTTTACTTGAAGTTTTGATACTGCGAGTACCAAGCGTTGCAGCGCGCGCATCCGCGCCAACTTGGTCGACAGGTGGCAGATTATTCAGGAATGACTTAAGTGAGCTTTCAGAGCCATCAACTAGCCCAAAGAATTGCATTAAAGCCTCCCTGCTTATTGCAGCAATTCTTTCAGTGGTCCACGTAATGTGGCAAGTTTCGCAGCCGCTTCTTCCTCAGTAGCGCTAATCACTTCGATGTAACACTTCAATTTAGGTTCTGTACCTGAAGGGCGAACAATTACGCGAATATCTCCCAGCCAAATACGTAAACCATCTGTAGGTGGCAAATCGCCATTTGGTTTTGCAAGATCATCAATGGAAGTCACAGCAAATCCAGCAATTTCTTGTGGCGGATTGGTACGGAATTTTTCAAGTACCGCGCCAACTAATTTGATATTTTCAACACGAATCGAAATTTGTTCAGTTGCATGAAATCCAATGATGCTCCAAATTTCTTGAAGTCGGTCATGAATTGTTTCTCCCTTAGCTGCTAACTCTTCAGCAAGCTGTGCCAGTGCAATTGCTGCGCTCACTCCATCTTTATCTGAAACTGTGGCTGAATCGACCGAGTAGCCAATCGCTTCTTCATAAGCAAAAGCCAGATTTGGAATCTGCGCTAAATATTTAAAGCCAGTCAGAGTTTCGCGGAAATTACGTCCATAATGTTTGCAGATTTTGCTCAAACCTGAAGATGAGACAATCGAATTGCCGTAATTTCCATTATTTGTACGGGCGATCCAATCACCAAGCAGAATGCCTAGTTCATCGCCGCGAAGCATGCGCCATCCATGCTTTGGATCATTAATTGCAGCAGCGCAACGATCAGCATCTGGATCATTTGCGATTACCAAATCTGCGCCAACTGCCTTTGCTTTAGCAAGGCTCAAATCAATTGCGCCTGGCTCTTCTGGGTTGGGGAATGAAACTGTTGGAAAATCTGGATCCGGCTTTGCTTGTTCTTCAACCAAGATCGGTGGGTTAAATCCAGCTCTCTTAAATACCGCTTCAACTGTTTCAGTGCCAACTCCATGCATCGCGGTGTAGACAATCTTTAATTTTCCTGGGGTCTTACCAATTGCTGCGGTGCGTTTTACATATTCATCAAATACCGAATCATCTAAATCGTTCCAAGATGTTCCGCGAGGTTGGCTCTTAAGAGATGTAATTTTGTCGATTTCGGCAGAGATCAATTTATCTGTAGGTGTAATGATCTGTGAGCCTTGATATTTAATCCCGTCACATTCTGCATTTAGATAAACCTTATAGCCGTTATCCATCGGTGGGTTATGACTTGCGGTCACCATGATTCCAACATGTGCCCCAAGTTTTTTAACAGCATGAGCTAAAACTGGAGTTGGAAGTGGGCGTGGCAGAACGCTCACATGCATACCTGCACCAGAGAGTATCTCTGCGCTTTCACGAGTGAAATCTTCAGAACCATATCGAGCATCACGACCGATAACTACAGAAGTTAAATTACGTTGCTTCATGTATGCCGCGATTGCCGCTGCAGTGCGACCTACAACAGCGCGATTCATGCCGGAAGGGCCAGGTGCAACCGGTCCGCGCAAACCTGCAGTACCAAAAGTTAGAAAACCATTAAATAATTTATCTAACGCAGCTTCATCATTTGCATCGAGAAGAGCTTGAAGAGTTGCTGCAGTTTTTGGATCAGGATCATCAGCTATCCAATTTTCAATTTCGGTTCTGTTCACTATGCAAATATAGTATTAATCCAAAATCTGACAGAGCGCAGTGCCACTTGCAACTGTCTCGCCAATTTCAGCCATCAGACTAGAAATCTTCCCTGCTTTATGGGCAGTCAATGGCTGTTCCATCTTCATCGCTTCAAGGACAAAGATTAAATCGCCCTTTTCGACGACATCACCTTCTGCGACTGCAATTTTTACAACTGTTCCTTGCATTGGAGCTAGAAGTCCATCGCCGGTGGCACCGCCAGATGCACCTTTACGTGCGCGGTGGCGTTTATGTACTGGTTCTGGCGCATGAATCAAAACTTCAAAACGGTGTCCGTTAACTTCAGTGATTACATGCTCAGGAGCTGCATGGCTTTGGACAACTGGAGAGCTCGCTTCATATTGAGGAATATCATTAACAAATTCATTCTCAATATAGCTGGTGTAAACCTTAAAGTTCTTTGTGTAGTTCTCGTCTTCAAGAATTGCTCGATGGAATGGTAGGGCGGTCGCCAAACCTTCTACTTTGAATTCTGCAAGTGCACGCTTAGAGCGTTCAATCGCTTCTTCACGAGTACTTCCGGTGACAATCAACTTGGCAAGTAGTGAATCGAAGTTGCCGCCGATTGAATCATCTTTACGGAAACCTGCATCAACGCGAACACCAGGGCCAGTTGGTAATTGCCAATCAGTGATCTGGCCCGGTGCTGGCAAGAAGCCACGACCTGGATCTTCTCCATTGATACGAAATTCAATTGAATGTCCACGAATTTCAGGATCACCAAACCCGAGGCTTTCACCTTGCGCAATTCGGAATTGCTGGCGAACAAGATCTATGCCGGTAACTTCTTCGGAGACTGGGTGCTCAACTTGAAGACGAGTATTTACTTCAAGGAAAGAGATAGTTCCATCCAGACCTACTAAGAATTCGCAGGTACCTGCGCCGACGTAGCCAGCCTCTTTCATAATCGCCTTACTTGCGCGATATAGCTCTTCGTTCTGTTCTTTTGTTAAGAATGGAGCAGGTGCTTCTTCGACTAATTTTTGATGGCGGCGTTGCAATGAACAATCGCGGGTTGAAACTACAACTGCATTGCCTGCTTTATCTACTAAAACTTGAGTCTCTACGTGGCGCGGCTTATCTAAATAACGCTCCACGAAGCATTCGCCACGACCAAATCCGGCAATCGCTTCACGAACTGCTGATGCATAAAGTTCTGGAATCTCTTCGATTGTGCGGGCAACCTTTAGACCGCGACCACCACCACCGTGAGCAGCTTTAATTGCAACAGGAAGACCATGTTCTTTAGCGAATGCCACGACTTCTTCATGAGATGCAACTGGATCTTTAGTACCAGCAACAAGTGGTGCGCCTGCCGCTGATGCAATTTTGCGAGCTGAAACTTTATCGCCAAGTGCTCGAATTGCGGCAGGAGGTGGTCCAATCCAAATTAAGCCAGCGTTAATTACCGCCTCTGCAAAATCGGCGTTCTCTGAAAGAAATCCGTATCCTGGATGAACTGCATCTGCGCCTGAATCTTTCGCTGCTTCAATTAACTTTTCAATATTTAAATATGTCTGCGCTGCAGTCACGCCTTTAAGAGAATATGCCGCATCCGCCATTGATGCGTGGATGGATGCGCGATCTTCATCAGAGTAGACCGCAACAGATTCAATTCCGTGATCGCGACAAGCACGAATAACACGAACCGCAATCTCGCCACGGTTTGCAATCAGTACGCGCTTCATTGTGCTCCGATCTTCTTAGCCTCTGGCCAGGAATAGCCTAAGTGTTCCAAACTCTTTCGCAAATAGGTCATAGAAAGACCGACCACATTGGTGTAATCCCCATCGATAGCGCTGATAAATGGCGAACTAAAACCATCAAGAGTAAAACCGCCAGCCACACGAAGTGGTTCGCCAGTTGCTACATAGTCCTTAATTTCAGATTCGTTCAACGTATCAAATGTGACAGCGGTAGTTACTCGATCTGCTAATTCACGTCCTTGCTTAGTATCAATAATGCAATGGCCAGTATGCAGCAAGCCTGTCTTTCCGCTTAATCGTTTTGCACGTTCAATTGCGATTTCAGGGGTCTCAGGCTTTCCAAAAGATTCTCCTTCGAATTCGAAAGTTGAATCACAAGCAACGATGATTGAATCACCAGAAACCATTTCACGCACTGTATGCGCTTTGGTAATTGCAAGAGCAATCACCATATCCACTGGCGTCATCGCATTGAAATGATCGGTCTCTTCATCAACATTGCTGACAATAATCTCAGGATGTAAACCAGCGCCTTCCAATAATCGCTTACGTGAAGGGGATTGGGATGCAAGAATCAGACGCATTAGATATTTCGTCCTGCTCCAAATTTAATTGCTTGCGGCATCGGCGCGCGCATCTGTGGCTGAGCCCAAGTGCTCCGCTTTACAACAGGATCTTTTTCGACGCGCTTATGTTGATTTAAAACTTGAGTGAGAATTGCAAGTTCTTCATTAGATGGTTTGCCACTAATGATTGTAAATTTTGGACTCATAGCGGGATATTGCCGTGCTTTCTTGGAGGCAATGAATCACGCTTTGTTTTTAAGGTTCGTAGAATTTTTGTGATGTATTCGCGGCTCTGATTCGGTTCGATAACCGCATCAACAATTCCACGTTCAGCTGCGTTATATGGATTTGCAAGTGATTCGTTATATTCAGCAACCAGCTGTGCACGAAGCGCCTCTGGATCTTTAGCTTCAGCAATCTCTTTGCGATAGAGAATATTTACTGCGCCTTGTCCGCCCATAACTGCGATTTCAGCAGTTGGCCAGGCAAATACGACGTCGCCACCAATCTGCTTTGAGCCCATAACGATGTATGCACCGCCATAGGCTTTGCGAGTTACAAGTGTTACTAGTGGAACCGTCGCTTCAGCGTATGCATAGAGAAGTTTTGCACCGCGGCGGATGATGCCATCCCATTCTTGTTCTGTTCCAGGCAAGAAGCCAGGCACATCTACGAGAGTAATGATTGGGATATTGAAGGCGTCGCAGAAACGTAAGAAGCGAGCTGCCTTTTCAGATGAATCAATATCTAGTGTTCCAGCTAATTGCTGTGGTTGATTTGCGATGATGCCAACTGTTTCACCTTCAATTCGACCATAACCTACGATGATATTTGGTGCGAAGTTTGCGTGAACTTCTAAGAATTCGCCTTCATCAAGTAGCGCATGAATAACAGTCTTCATGTCATATGGCTGATTAGGTGAATCCGGAATCAAAGTATCAAGAGCGGTATCTGTTGCTTTACGAGCTAAGTTCTCTGTAGGTGGCAGATGAGGAGCGCCATCCATATTATTGCTTGGCAGATATGAGAGAAGTGCCTTTACATAATCAATCGCATCTTCTTCAGAGTCTGCTAAATAATGTGCATTGCCGGTCTTGCTCGCATGTGTATGCGCGCCCCCAAGTTCTTCCATTCCAACTTCTTCACCAGTAACCGTTTTAATAACATCAGGACCGGTAATGAACATGTATGACTTCTCATTAACCATCACGGTGAAATCTGTAAGTGCAGGTGAGTAGGCAGCTCCACCGGCACAAGGACCCAAGATGAGAGAGATCTGGGGGATTACACCTGATGAGCGAGTATTTAATCTAAAGATATGGCCATAACCGCCAAGTGCTTGCACGCCTTCTTGAATACGTGCGCCACCTGAATCATTAATTCCAATAAGAGGAACGCCATTCTTTAGCGCAAACTCCATAATCTTTCGAATCTTCTCAGCCATTACTTCGCCAAGTGAACCGCCGAAAATTGTAAAGTCTTGTGAATAAACCGCGACGCTTCGACCATCAATTGTTCCGAATCCAATTACGACACCATCGCCATATGGACGACTCTTCTCCATTCCGAATGAATAGGAACGGTGACGAGCAAACTCGTCCATCTCTTGGAAAGAACCTTCATCAAGTAGTAGCGCAATTCTTTCGCGAGCAGTTAACTTTCCCTTGGCATGCTGTTTTGTAATCGCAGTTTCGCCTGCAGCATGGACCGCTTCCTCGAGTCTCTCGCGTAAATCTTCAATCTTGCCGGCTGTAGTTTTCAGATTCTTGCTCATGGGCTTACCGTACCTGCTGTGGGTATCGAAGGTCTAAAAGTCGAAGCGATAAATTCAAAAGTTTCGCAGTACTGGTCAGTAAGCGTGACGGAAGAAACTGCATCAACCCAGTTTGATTTGGCTAATAATTTCGAACCCGGAAAAGTTTTAGTCGCTGAATACCAGAGCGCAGGTCGCGGCAGATTAGATCGAAAATTCGAAGTACCACCACGCAAGGGTCTGACATTTTCATTTTGCATCAAAGCAGAAAAAGATTTTGGTTGGATTCCATTAATTACAGGTTTAGCTGTTTCACGCGCAATCAACAAATATTTAGGAAAAGAAATCGTAAATATCAAATGGCCAAATGATCTTCTAGTAAATGGTAAGAAGTTAGCGGGAATCTTAAGTGAAAAAGTTGGTAGCGGTGCAGTTGTTGGAGTTGGTATAAATATTTTTCAAACTCAAGAGGAGTTACCAATTGAGAATGCAATCTCGCTTTCAATGATTGGTAATATTGATCGTACAGAGTTATTAATTGAAGTTTTAAGTGAACTAGGCGTTGCACTTACTAATATTGAAGGCGAAAAGAACAACTATCGCGAATCTTGTGCAAGTATCGGTCAAAAAGTGCGCGCAACTCTGCCAAACGGCGAGGAAATCGAAGATGTTGCAATCGGTATATCAAATGATGGATCGCTCCTATTAAATTCCCGTGAAATTAGTGTTGGAGATATTGTTCATTTAAGATGACCGCGTGAAGAAATTCCCACGTGTTGGAGTAATTGGCTCTGGTCAATTAGCGCAGATGACCTTGGCTCCTGCCGCCGCACTCGGAATTGATTTCATCTCTCTTGCTAATTCTGCAGATGATTCAGCTGCACAGAGTTCGCCACATGTCGTTGGCGACTTTAGAGATTTAGAAACAGTAAGAAACTTTGCAAAAGGTTGCGATGTAGTCACTTTTGAACATGAGCTAATTCCACTTTCAATTATTAAGACTCTTGAAAATGAGGGCGTTAAGTTTTTACCTTCGTCTAGCTCCTTCCAATACTCGCAAGATAAAGCATTGATGCGTGAGAAATTAGCGCATCTACCTAATCCAAAGTGGGAAGTCATAACTTCGCCTCCCGAATGGAACTATCCGGCAATTGCCAAGGCTATCTCCGGTGGATATGACGGCCGTGGTGTTTGGAAAGTTAATTCGAAGGAAGAATTAGCGGAACTCCTTAAAGAAGTCCCAAAACTTCTCCTTGAAGAGTTAATTGATTTTGATTTTGAAATTGCAGTAATGGTTGCGCGTTCTCCGCACGGACAAGCTGCAACTTGGGCGCCAACTCGCACAGTTCAGCGAGATGGAATCTGTATTGAGACCGTAACTCCAGTACCCGAATTTGATGAGAAACAATCAGAAACAGCGCAAAGTTTGGCCTTGCAGATCGCGGAAGAGATTAAATTAGTAGGCGTAATGGCTGTAGAGATGTTTGTTAAGGGTGATCAATTATTTATTAATGAGCTTGCGTTGCGACCACATAATTCGGGACATTGGACTATTGAAGGCTCCATCACCAGCCAATTCGAACAACATCTACGCGCGATTTTAGATCTGCCACTTGGTGATACAACAATGGTTACAAAGTGGGCGGTAATGGGAAATGTTCTAGGTGGAACAAAAACAGATATGTACCGCCCTTATCTTCATTTAATGGCACGCACACCTGCGCTTAAATTTCATCAATACCGCAAAGAAGTTCGCCCTGGTCGAAAAATTGGCCATGTAACTATTACCGGAGATAACCTCGTAGAATTGCGTCAAGAAGTTGATCACGCACTTGCATACATGAGCGGAGAGATTGATGAGTGATGTAGCAATCATCATGGGTTCGGATTCAGATTGGCCAACCATGGAAGCCGCAGCAAATGTGCTGGATGATTTTGGAATTTCATATTCTGCGGAAGTGGTTTCAGCTCACCGCATGCCAGAAGAGATGGCAGCTTTTGCAAAGTCTGCGACTAAGAATGGTTATAAAGTGATTATTGCCGGCGCAGGTGGTGCAGCACATTTACCAGGAATGGTTGCCTCTTTAACTCCACTTCCAGTAATTGGTGTTCCGGTGCCACTAGCAAACCTTGAAGGCATGGATTCGCTACTTTCAATTGTGCAGATGCCAGCTGGAATTCCAGTAGCAACAGTGGGAATTGGAAATGCAAAGAATGCAGGCATTTTGGCGGCACGAATCTTGGCTACATCAGATAACGCGCTATTGGTTAAAGTTGAAAATGCGATGCTCAAATTAAATGAAGAAGCTAAAGCAAAGGGCGCTGCATTAAAAGCTAAGCGCACGCATAAAACAGGCTTTTAACGCTTTCGATATTCAATAGCTGGGCAGCGATCCATAATCGCAAGTAACCCCGCAGCCTCAGCTCTCGCAACAGCTTCTTCATCAATAACATCTAGTTGCAACCAGACCGCTTTTGCTCCAATTGCAATTGCTTCATCTACAACTTTGCCGACTAACTTTGAATTAACAAAGCAATCAACTACATCGACTTGAAAAGGAATCTCTGTTAGAGATTTGTATCCGATTTCGCCGTGAACCTCTTCAGCCCTTGGGTATACCGGAACGATCTTGTGACCTTTATCTTGAAGTAATTTAGAAACACCAAAGGCGGCACGTTCTGGATTGTTCCCTAAGCCAACAATGGCCCAAGTCTTCATCCCTAAGACTTGATCTATAGTTGTATCGTCGAAACTCATGCTCGCCCGAGCGCGTGGAAATCCCAACCTGCAGCACGCCACTTATCGCGATCTAACATATTTCGTCCATCAAGAATCTTGGCCTGCTTAACTAATTTCTTTATAGCTGCAGGATCAAGTTCGCGATATTCCTTCCATTCGGTTAAGTGAAGGATTAAATCAGCACCTGCTACGCAATCTTCAATCTTCTCGGCAAAGTTAAGTGCAGGAAAACGCTTGCGAGCAGGTTCGATTCCCTTTGGATCGTGAATAGTTACGTTTGCTCCAGCTGCGTGAATTTGTGCAGCGATATCGAGCGCAGGGGAGTCACGAACATCGTCTGAATCTGGTTTAAAAGTAGCGCCAAGAACTGCGATCTTAAATGACTTTAGATCTGGACCGAGTTCCTTTTCGACTACATTGATTACGCGCTTACGTGCACGTAAGTTGATTGCATCGATATCTTTTAAGAATTCAACAGCTTGAGATGCACCTAGTTCCTCAGCGCGCGCCATAAATGCACGGATATCTTTAGGTAGGCAACCGCCACCAAAACCAATACCTGCTTGTAAGAAACGATTACCGATACGTGGGTCGTAACCGATTGCCTTAGCTAATACCGTTACATCTCCACCGGTGGTTTCGCAGATTTCTGCCATGGCGTTAATGAATGAAATTTTTGTAGCAAGGAATGAGTTTGCAGAAACTTTAACTAATTCAGCTGTTGGAAGATTTGCGCGGACCCAAGGAGTACCTTCTTTTAGATTTACTGCATAAACTTCTTTAAGAATCTCTTCTGCGCGATCAGAAGTTACTCCGATTACTAATCGATTTGGACGAAGCGTATCTTCGACTGCAAATCCTTCACGTAAGAATTCTGGGTTCCAAGCAAGTTCGGTATGGGCAGGAATACTCTTTGAAAGTTCTTGCGCAGTTCCGACGGGCACAGTCGATTTACCAACTAGGAGTGAACCAGGTTTTGCTACCGCTGCTACAGCTGCAAATGCACTTTTAACATAAGTTAAATCTGCAGCTAGTCCATCTTTGATCTGTGGTGTGCCCACGCAGATGAAGTGCACATCGCAATCTGCGATCTCTGAATAATCTGTTGTGAACTTTAACTTCCCACCTTTTACATGCTTTGAAAGTAGTTCTGGAAGTTCCGGCTCATAAAACGGAAGTTCTCCGCGCGAGAGCGCTTCAATTTTCGCAGCATCGTTATCTACGCCAACAACGTCAAGCCCGAGTTCTGCCATGCAGGCAGCGTGGGTCGCACCAAGGTAACCAGTACCGATTACGGAGATTTTCATGCTGGGGAGTCTAATACTCCTAGTTAATATTTGATGCTTCCGCAGAGATTTTCACTTGCGGTAGAAGTCTTAAATTTATCAATAACTGACGGAGAAGCAGTGGCTTTTTTCGTTGCCTTAGCCGTAGGCGTAGCTTCGTCTACTACTGGTTGATCATTGCGTAGACGATTAAATAACTCAGGCGCCAATGTTTCATGCCAAATTACAACTGATCCAAGTCCTGAGACATACCCATTAGATGTACCCAATGGAATTGTCATGGTTCGCATTTTGCTTGGAGTTAAGTTACGAATCTGTTTTGCTAGATTAACGATATCTCCTTGATTAAGAGTTTCATCAGTCTTCACAGTTTTAAATACCGCAGAAATTAAACTCTTTAATTTAAAAGGGTTTAGAAGTACGCCAGTACTTGTTGCCTTACGGAAAACAGCTGAAACGAATTGCTGCTGTCGCTGCATGCGTCCAATATCGCCAAGTCCATCAAAGTCACGAGTGCGGACATATTTAAGAGCTTCAATTCCATTGAGTGTGTGAACGCCTGCCGACATTACTAAGTGGCTCTTTGGATCGTTGATAGGCACTTTAGAACAAACTTGAATCCCACCGAGCGCATCCACAACGTTCTTAAAACCAGCAAAGTTAACTTCAACATAATGGTCAATGCGCAAATTAGTTTTTGCTTCGATTGTTTGAATTAATAATGGTGCACCGCCCCAAGCAAAAGCCGCATTTATCTTTGCATCTGTGGCTGGAACTTGAGTCTTGCCATCCAATCCTGTGTGCGCCGGGACCGTAACCAAACTATCGCGCGGAATTGAAATCACAACTGCTTTATCGCGAGATTTACTTATATGAACCAACATCATGGTGTCAGATCGGGCACCAGCGGCAGTCTTGGTTGAACCAACACGAAGTTGGCGAAGTTCTGCAGCAGTTAGCCCTTCGCGAGTATCCGAACCAACCACTAGGTAATTTACCGCGCTTGATGCACGTTCTGGTCTATCAACTAAATTATTAAAAACGCTGACACGAGTAATCGCACCACTGATTCGACCTAAACCAACCCATGCAAAAGTTGCGACTAGAACAATTCCAATTGATGTCCAAGTCAGAACTTTGATGGCTTTAGGCGATTTCACGTGCGAAAGCCTACAAGAGAGGCGGTTACGCGATAGCGTTTCCTAGTTATGACCGAAGTGACGTCCGGCGCAGTCTCAGTAATCCTTCCCGTATTAAATGAAGAGCGCTATTTAGAAAAGTCTGTGAATGCAATCTTGGCTCAGGAGTACTCGGGCGAGATTGAAGTTGTACTTGCTATTGGCCCTTCGAAGGATCGAACCCTAGAAGTTGCAGAGAAAATTGTTCAAAAAGATTCAAGAGTGAAAATTGTCCAAAACCCTTCGGGGCGCACTGCAGCTGGATTAAATATTGCAATTAAGAATTCTAGAAATCCGATAATTGTTCGTGTTGATGGGCATGCAAATATCGCAAAGGATTACATCTCAATTGCGGTTGAAGTTCTTGAAAGAACAGGCGCAGTAAATGTTGGCGGAATAATGGCTGCAGAGGGCCAAACAGATTTTGAGCGAGCAGTCGCAGGTGCGATGCGCAGTCCACTTGGCGTTGGTGCTGCAAAATTTCACACAGGTGGCGGTGCAGGCGAGACAGATACAGTTTATTTAGGTGTATTTAAAAGAAGTGCATTGGAAGCTATCGGTGGCTTCGATGAACATTTCACCAGAGCCCAAGACTGGGAGATGAATTACCGGCTCCGACAAAATGGTGGAAAAATCTTTTTTGACCCAAGGTTGCATGTGACTTACCGTCCGCGTAGAACTCTTGGCGCACTTGCTAAGCAGTACTTTGAATATGGGCGCTGGCGCCGCGTTGTCTCTCGAACCCATAAGGGAACAATTAATTTACGTTATTTAGCCCCACCGTTAACTCTGATCGGTACGGCTGCATCAATAATTGGAGGGCTTTTCAATCCAACTCTATTTATCCCAGCTGGTGTTTATGGAGCATTCCTAATATTTGCATCTGTAGCTATAGGAAAGAGTATGAAAGAAAGAATTTACCTTCCATCAATCTTGTTAACTATGCATATGAGTTGGGGGCTAGGTTTTATTACATCAAGTCGTCGACTTGTCAGGTAACCTTTCCCATATGAGCAGAGCGGTAGAGGTTTACGAACCATTTCGAGCCGGCCTGCCTCCTCTTGGCAGATATTGGCGCTCGCTTTGGGCTCGACGTTCATTCATTCGTGAATATGCAAAATCAGAATTACATGCCAGCCACTATGACTCAGTATTTGGTCAGCTTTGGTTGGTGCTCAATCCTTTGTTGCTCTCTGCAATTTACTTTGTGCTTATCAAAATTATCGCTGGTAGCGCTGATAGCACCAGATATGCACATTTAACTTCAAGTCTCTTCCTCTTCTATTTAGTAAGTAACGCGATGAATAGCGGCACCAAATCAATTACCTCAAGTGAGAATCTGATTTTAAATACTGCATTTCCACGAATTGCTCTACCGCTTTCAACCACAATTGTTGCGCTCTTTAAGTTTCTCCCAACAATTCCAGTTTTCTTAATTATTAAATTTGCACTCGGGCTTCCCTTTGATTGGAAGATGCTCTGGGGAGTGGTGGTCATATTTATTGCGCTTGTATTTGGATTAGGTATTGCTATTCTGATATCAGCAGCCAACGTTTATGTTCGTGATATTTCAAATTTCTTACCTTACTTAAATCGCACTTTGCTTTATATCTCTCCAGTTCTATTTGAAGCCGATAGCGTTAGCGATAAATTGGCATTCTTGAAGAACGTAAATCCCTTTTTTCCAATTTTGGATACCTGGTCACGCGTCATGGTTCATAACGAGAGCTTGGCATGGGGCGAAGTTGGTAAGGCCGCAATTTGGGCGTTTGGAACATTCTTAATTGGTACTTACCTTTTCCTATCCCGCGAGCGAGAGTTTGCTGTCCGTGTCTGATCTACATAATTCAGGGGATATTGCGGTCTCAGTTCAGAATTTGGGACTTATTTATAAGACCACAATCGATAAGAAACTTTCGCTTTCAAATCGAATTAAGCATTTAGGGCGAGGCACTAAACAGACTCGAATCATTCATGCGCTAGATGGAGTCAATTTAGATGTGGATTACGGGAGCGTACTTGGTGTAGTTGGCGCCAATGGTGCCGGTAAATCAACCATGATGCGTGTAATTAGTGGAATTCTGCCGCCAACTTCCGGACGTGTTGAGGTGTATGGAAAAGTCTCTACATTGCTTGCACTTGGAGTTGGCTTTAACAAACAACTTACGGGTCGCCAGAATGTAATCCTTGGTGGTCTTGCATCTGGTCTTTCACGAGATGAAATCGAACATCACTTTGAAGAGATCGCAGATTTCGCAGAGTTAGGCGAAGCTATTGACGCTCCGATGCGTACTTACTCTTCAGGTATGTATGCACGCCTTGGTTTCTCAGTAGCGGTAACAGTAAAGCCAGATATTCTAATTGTTGACGAGGCGCTAAGTACGGGAGATGCTCGTTTTAAAGAGAAGAGTTTGGCGAAATTAAAAGAGTTACGTGGCGATAATCGCGCGCTAATTTTGGTAAGTCACGCCCTCGGTACCATTCGTGAAGTTTGTAATGATGTTGCTTGGTTACATAAAGGCAAGTTAATTCAGCGTGGTAAGCCAAATGAAGTTGTAGATGCCTACCAAGATTTCCTTGCGGTCGGAAAGAGCGCAGTTGTTAATGAGGACGTTTAGAAGCGCAATTGCGCTGCTCTTAACATTAATTACGATCTCTCCGGCTAGCGCTGCAGAAAGTTTCACTTTTACCGGTAGCGGTTTTGGCCATGGTGTTGGCTTAAGTCAGATTGGCGCGAAAGCTATGGCTGTAGCTGGCCAGAGCGCTGAAGAGATTCTCAAGTATTACTACACCGGAGTGGTGGTAGAGCCAGTTTCTGATTGGTATGACGTAAGAGTAAATATTGGCCATCAATTAACTTCTGCGACGGTTCAGTTGGCCAGCAACACCGGTACTTTGCAGATAAATGATTACTTGATTACAGATAAACAAAGCGTGGCTTCATTTAAATATAGTTCTGCAGGAATAATCACAACAATTAAGAAATCTAAAGTTGTGATTGCAACTTTACCCCCAGTAAATGCGATAAATATCAGGTGGAGTGGCACTAGATTTTTAGAAGGCGCTCCCACAGTTATTAACTTCAATCCCGGTAAATCGCAAAGATATCAATATGGCGAGATGAATTTATTAGTTGTTGGAAAGTTTTTTGAAGCAACAAACACAGTTAGATTAAAAGACGAGTACCTATATGGAATTTCTGAAGTCTCTTCTTCTTGGCCGACAGAATCTTTACGAGCACAAGCAATTGCAGCTAGAACTTATGCAATGGCAAAAGCTGGCATTTATCGACCAAGCTGTGATTGCGATCTTTACGGAACTATCCAAGACCAACTATTTGTTGGAATCGCAAAAATCAGCGAAAGTAGATTTGGCCAATTCTGGAAAGCGGCGGTTGATTCCACAAGCGTCGATGAAGAGAACGGCCTAGCAATCACTTATCTTGGTAACCCAATTAGCTCCTATTACTCATCATCTACTGGCGGAATGACCGAAAGCGCGCTAAATGCCTTCGGAACTGGCGTTGATTACCTAATTCCGGTTGCAGACCCGGCAAGTATTGACCCAAAGTTAAATCCAAATTATGCAACTTGGAAAAGAACAGTTACACAGTCGGTAGTTGCAAAAGCGTTTGGGCTAATTGATGTTCAGAAATTAACTATTAAAGATAAGCGAATTGAAGCAACCAGCCTTAACGGAACTAAAGTATCGCTAAGGTTAGAGACTTTTAGATCAAGGGCTGGTTTACCTTCGCCGTTCTTTACTTTAGTTTGAATGTAATACGGAATTTAATCCGCCCCAAGAACCAGTCTTGGAAACTACTTCTAGCGCGCCACTTTGCGAGTTGCGACGGAATAATAAATTATCTCCTCCACTTAACTCTGCTGCCTTAACAATTTGTCCATCAGGCAGAGTTACCTTTGCTGCGGCAGTTACATATGTACCAGCTTCCACAACGCAATTATTTCCAAGTGAAATTCCGAGTCCTGAATTTGCGCCAAGTAAAGATTTCTCGCCAATTGAAATTACTTGCTTACCGCCGCCAGATAAAGTTCCCATGATTGATGCGCCGCCACCAATGTCGCTTCCGTCGCCAACTACTACGCCAGCTGAGATTCTTCCTTCGACCATGGATGCACCCAGAGTGCCAGCATTGAAGTTAACAAATCCTTCATGCATAACTGTTGTGCCAGATGCTAAATGCGCACCTAAACGAACGCGATCAGCATCTGCGACTCGTACTCCAGATGGAATAACGTAATCAACCATTCTTGGAAATTTATCTACTGAATAAACAGTTACTTGGCCAAATTTCGCACGAAGTTTTGCACGAACCATTTCGAAACCTTCAACTTCGCATGGACCAAAATTCGTCCAGACTACATTTGAAAGTATTCCAAAGATTCCATCGAGTGATTGGCCATGTGGCTTTACTAAACGATGTGAAAGTAAATGTAAGCGAAGATAGGCATCTTTAGCATCCGTCGGAGCTACTTCAGTATCAATCTGCACCGATACAACTTCGCGCTTAACTCCACGAATCTCATCAACTCCAGCGAGCGCCTTTAACTCTGCTGATGGTTCGCCGCTTAGCGGAGCAAGTGTTGGATTCGGGAACCAGACATCAAGCGTGGTTCCGCTTGAGGTGATAGTCGCAATACCGTGGCCAGATGCAATAGACATGTGCGCATATTAGTCTGTGCTGATGAAAGTTAGCGTCTTCTGTTCTTCCTCTCCGACAATTGACGAGAAACATATTCAATTAGCCTCCGATTTAGGGGCTGGTATTGCTGCACGCAACTGGACCTTAGTTTCAGGTGGCGGAAAAATCTCAAGCATGGGGGCGGTGGCAAAAGCTGCTCGTGCAGGTGGTGCTCATACTATTGGCGTAATTCCAGATGCTTTAGTGAAAATTGAATTCGCAGATCATGATTCAGATCAATTACATGTCGTAAAAGATATGCGTGAACGGAAAGGTCTAATCGAAGAACTCTCAGATGCTTTTGTCGTTTTACCAGGAGGAGCGGGCACGCTAGAAGAGTTATTTGAAATCTGGGTTGGTCGCTTCCTTAAATTTCACAATAAACCAATTGTCATTCTTGATCCCTTTGATCTGTATCAACCGCTTATTCATTTAATTAATCATTTGGAAGCTGAGAATTTTGTAAAACCGGGAATGCAAGAATTAATTTTCTGGGCGCGCTCAGTTGATGAAGCGCTTAACCACATAGGCAGTAAGTAAACTTGTCCGCTGTGGAGCGCTCTTGGAACGTTTAATTATTGAAGTAATTGAGTCGCTTCCTGAGGAGTATCAATTTGTGCTCCGAGCGCATTACGTTGGCAATAAAAGCGCAGAAGAGATTGCCCAATTAATTGGTGTTCCGACCGAATCTGTGGCGCGCATCATTAAAGCCGGCAAGGCTGCCCTCGCACGAGAGCTTGGTTTTTGATAGCCGATTTGTAGGTGCGCCACTCTTTACGAGATAATTACCTTCTTGAACTACGGAGGGTTGTAAATGGCAGCAATGAAGCCGCGCACCGGTGATGGACCTATGGAAGTCACTAAGGAGGCTCGTAGCCTCGTCATGCGTATCCCTCTAGAAGGTGGCGGTCGTCTAGTTGTCGAACTAAACGGCGAAGAGGCGGCAAATCTAGGCAGCTGCTTACAGGCTGCTGTTCAGCTAATTAAGAAATAGCCATTCAGGTAGTACTTTTACGCGCATGCTAACTTTTAAGCGCGCAGATAAGCTCTCAAAGAAAGCTAATCAAATCTTTATTCCCGTCATCGATGGGAAAGTCTCCGCACCTGAAATCGCAAAACTTTTTGATTTAAATCTCGCCGATGAGTTGGCATTCTTTACACCAAGCGATAAACCGCTAAAGGCTGGGGAAGCGTTTGAAATTCCCGTTAGTGCATCAGGTTATAGCTGCGAACGTTTGGTTTTAATTTCATTAGGAAAATTAACAAATTCAGATCTACGTGCCGCAGGTGCAACTATTGGTCGCAAACTTCGTGGCAAGAGTGATTTAGTTTATTTAAATTTAAATTTAAAATCTGCCGAGACAAAATCAATATTAGTCTCCGCAAATTTGGGCAATTTCCAGTGGAGTCTAAAGACTGGGAGCAAGCCACTTACTGCATCAGTAGAAGTCACAAACACAACTGAGGAAGTAATAAAATCTGCACAGGTTATATCTGATGCCGTAAATCGCGCTCGCCAACTAATCCACACACCTTCAAATATCAAGAACCCTGATTGGATGGCCAAGCAAGCTAAGAAGTTTGCAAATGGCGCGAAGGTCGAAGTGAAGTCAGGCGCTGCGCTTAAAGAATTTGGTGGGTTGCAAGCAGTCGGAGGATCTTCACCAAAACCTGGTCCGCGATTTATCAAGATGTCGTATGTTCCTCGCAAAGCTGGCGCTAAGCACATTGTCATTGTAGGAAAAGGAATTACTTACGACACTGGTGGAATTTCTTTGAAGCGTCCTTACGACATCATGACTCCGATGAAGAGCGACATGGCAGGCGCCGCAGCTGCGCTTGCGGTTATGAGCGCACTAAAAGAGATTAAAGCCAATGTAAAAGTTACCGCGCTCTTGATGTGCGCAGAGAATGCAATTTCTGCGACCGCTCAACGCCCTGGAGATGTGATTACACATTACGGAGGCAAAACTGTTGAAGTTTTAAACACTGACGCTGAAGGACGTTTAGTTTTGGCAGATGGCCTTGCTTATGCTGTGAAGAATCTAAAACCAGATTATCTGATTGATATCGCAACTCTTACTGGATCTGCGACGCTGGGTCTTGGTAAACAATATGCAGCGCTTTATTCGCGAAACATTAAGTGGATTAAAGATTTACGCCAAGCTGGAGAAATTTCAGGAGATCGTGTCTGGCATATGCCATTAGTTGATGATTATGAAGTTGCACTTGAATCTGATATCGCAGATATCAACCACACCGCTGATAAAGGTGATTTCAATGCAGGTTCCGTAACAGCAGCGCTTTTCTTGGAGCAGTTTGTAGACAAAACCAACTGGGCACATTTAGATATTGCAGGAGTTGGACGCGCGGAAGCAGATGCAGGCGAGAATCCAAAAGGTGGTACTGGTTGGGGAGTTCGTTTACTTCTTGAGTGGATCGGAACTTTTAAGTGAAATTTGATGTAGCGCAATTTTCAGACGGTTACCTACCTGAGGATCCGCATCAAAGTGCAGCTCGCGAACGCGGAGTAGAACTTGGCGTTCTCGATGCAACGCCTGGTTCTGGCGCATATCTTCGTTACGTTGCCTCTTTGATTTCGGCTCAATCTGTCGTTGAAATTGGAACTGGTTCAGGTGTCGGGACTCTCTGGTTATTAAAAGGCATCATGAGTTCTGGAGTAATCACCACAATCGACCCTGAAGTTCAGCATATTCAAATTGCACGTCAAGTCTTATCAGATGCCGATATTGCACCAAATCGATATCGCCTAATCACGAGTGAATATTTAGATGTCATGCGCAAACTTGCTGATCGCGCTTATGACCTAGTGGTATTTCGCGGAGACCCAGAAGATATTTTGGATGTCATTGATGAAGCCCATCGAATTTTGCGAGTTGGTGGAATTTTGGCAATCGATCACTTCTTTGGCGGTGGCAAAGTTCCAGATCCTGCACAGCGAGACCCTAAAACAGTTGCACTTCGCGATGCCGGCAAATATCTAAAGAGCCAGAATGAGCTTTGGTCTATATCTCTTAACCCTATTGGCGACGCAGTTTTACTCGCGACCAAACTCTAAATACCCTAAGCCTTATGTTTGGAGATGTCGGTTTTGGAGAGCTAATTGGATTAGGCATTCTTGCGCTTTTCCTAGTTGGCCCAGATCGACTTCCATCGGTTGCAGTTGAAGCTGCTAAATTAATTAAGAAACTACGCAATTACGCAGTGAATGCAACAGATCAAATTAAAGATAGCCTAGGCCCGGGGTATGAAGATTTGAAACCGGAAGATTTACATCCTAAGAATTTCATTAAGAAGCAATTAAACGAAGCGCTGGTCGATGAGCCAAAGAAACTCAAAGGCAAAGTTAAATTAGATCCGGATATGTTATGAGCCAATTATTAGATGCACTTAGCAAGGTAATCGACCCAGAGCTTCGCCGCTCTATCACCGAATTGGGAATGGTCGAAAAAGCTGAGCTTTCTGGCGGACGGGCGGATGTCAAAGTTCTATTAACTATTGCTGGCTGCCCAATGCGCGATCAATTAACAAAAGATATTCAGACCGCACTAGGAACAATTCCTGAAGTAAAAGAGATTGCCCTTGTATTTGGAGTGATGAACGAAGTCCAGCGCGAAAAAGTACGCGACATTGTTCGTGGTGGAAAAGCGAAAGAGATTCCGTTTGCACGCCCTGATTCACTAACCCGCGTTATTGGTATCTCTTCAGGTAAGGGCGGAGTAGGTAAATCGTCGCTTACAACAAACTTAGCAATTGCAGTTGCAAAGCAAGGGATGCGAGTTGGTGTACTAGATGCAGATGTTTATGGTCATTCAATTCCACGACTTCTTGGATTGATCGGACAACGTCCGACTGCAATTGATGACATGTTTATTCCACTTGAGAACCATGGCGTTAAATGTGTATCAATGGAGATGTTCAAACCAGATCGCGCAGATGCAGTGGCATATCGCGGGCCGATTCTTCATAAAGTTCTCTCCCAATTATTAACAGATGCTTTTTGGGGCGATTTAGATTTCCTATTTTTAGATCTACCACCAGGAACAGGCGATCTTGCAATTTCACTTGGCCAATTAATTCCAGGCTCTGAATTGATTGTGGTCACCACTCCACAAGTTGCGGCTGCTGAAGTTGCAGAACGTTCTGGTCGAATTGCACACCAGATGAAACAACAGATTATTGGTGTAATTGAAAATATGTCTGCTTTCCCTTGTCCAAAGTGTGGGGAACCAATCGAATTATTTGGAACTGGTGGAGGAGAAGCGACTGCTGAACGTTTGAGTCAATTAGTTGGCGCTGAAGTTCCGGTATTAGGCCATATTCCATTTAGCCAAGCCCTGCGCAATGGTGGAGATGGCGGCCAACCTGTAGTAATTAGCGCAGTTGATGATCCGGCTGCGAAGGCAATAAGTGAAATCGCGGTTAATTTAACGCAACGTAAGCGTTCTCTCGTTGGTGTTCCACTCAAATTAAACACTTGATTTACTAGCCCGCAAGTTAGAATTCGAGCATGTCAAAGACCGCTGCTCGTGCACAATCTGCGGTTCTTACTCGAAGAGGAATCCAGAGCACTCTAGTCTCTGTTGCCGGAATCATCGGCCGTCCAGTTAAAGATCAAGATGGCAAAGATTTAGGAAAGTTAGTTGATTTTGTAGTTCGTCACGGTGGCGAAACTTATCCACCAGTTTCAGGATTAATCGTAAAAGTTGCAGGTCGTCGGGCTTATATCGACGGAGCCCGTATCGCTAAATTAACAAAAGATGAAATTACGCTCTCTTCTGCCAAGGTAAATTTGACTGAGTATCAACGTCGCACCGGCGAACAACTTCTAGACGGCGATGTTTTAGATCATCAAATCGTTGATGTTAATGGACTTCGCGTGGTTCGCACCTCTGATCTTTATTTAGCTCCTCTTGATAAAGAGATTCGATTAGTAGGCGTTGACGTATCTTTCCGTTCCTTTATCCGTCGTATTTTTCCAGGAACCTTTGGCCGTAAACCTGGTGTAGATCAAGTTATTGATTGGGCGAGCGTGGCATCTTTGGCAGACGACGGAGGCGTTGTTCGTACTACTGCAACTCGTGAAGCGCTAAGTAAATTACGTCCAGCCGATATTGCCGACATTATCGAAGATCTAGAAGGTCGCGAACAGAGCGCACTTATTGAATTGCTTGATCCAGATCTTGCTGCAGATGCGCTCGAAGAGATGGAAGATGACGAACTTCAAGGTTTGCTCCGTGGTATCTCTGACGAACGTGCTGCCGAATTGCTTTCACATATGGAACCAGATGAATCTGCTGAAGTTCTGCGCGATCTTGATGAAGAGCACTCAGAAAGTATTTTGGCTCAGATGGCGCCAGCGATGGCAAAGCAACTGCGTCGCCTTGTGGAGTTTGATGAGACTCATGCGGGCGGAATCATGACTACTCATATTTTGATTGTTAAAGAGAGCGATACGGTCGCAGATGCGCTGCAATTGTTGGTAGATCATCGTGAGCGCGATATTTCCGACGGTGTTACTGTGGTCGATTCAAAGGGTAAATTGCTAGACCATATTCAAATAATTGAGTTAATTGCCGCTAAACCATCGCAAAAATTAGAGACATTAGTCAAGGCACCATTCCCAACAGCGGTAAGTATCGACACTTCATTGGATGATGTAATTGAAGAGTTCTCGAACAACCGTGGCTCTTCAGTAATTGTTGTCGATGAAAAGGGAAAACCAGTAGGTCGAATTCTTGCTGATGACATTATCGATGCAATGGTTCCTGCAGAGAGTTCTGGGTTGGCGCAAGGAACGGGTGCGCTCTCATGACCAGCAAAATTGATGCTCGTAAATTGCGCTTAGGCGCATTTCTTGCAGTTATGGGGCCAGGAATCATCGCTGGTATTTCCGATGATGATCCAGCAGGTATCACTACTTACTCGCAACTTGGTGCGCAATTTGGATATCAATTACTTTGGACTTTAGGGATCTCGACTCTTGCACTAATTCTCTTTCAAGATTTGGGTGCGCGAATTGGAGTTGTTACTCGCCAAGGGTTAATTGGTTTAGTTCGCCAAAAATACGGTGCACGGTCAGGAATGCTTAGTGCGCTCGCGCTAGTGCTTGCGAATATCGGAACTATGACTGCAGAGTTTGCAGGTATCGCTGCAGCCGGAAGTTTATTTGGAGTATCAAAGTATTTAACTGTGCCATTGGCAGGCATCGTGGTTTCATTTCTAGTACTACGCGGGAATTTTGCCCGCGTTGAAAAAGTTTTTTTCTTGCTGGCATCTGTATTTATCGCATACATTATCGCCGGTTTTATGGCCGCTCCAGATTGGTCGGCTGCTGCTCGCGGAATGTTTATTCCATCTATGCCTTTAAATCGAGATGCGCTTTTCATTGCGACCGCTACTTTAGGCACCACGCTTGCACCTTGGGGCTTAGCTTTCATTCAAAGTTACGCAGTTGATAAGCGTTTAACTAAGGAAGATTTGAAACTTCTTCGAGTTGATGTTTGGACTGGATCACTCTTGACCGGAATCATCGGATTCTTCGTCGTTATTACCTGTGCTGCAACTTTAAATGTAAGCGGCCAAACTTCAATTACTGATGCAGCTCAGGCAGCAGAGGCGCTTAAACCGCTGGCTGGGACATTAGCAAAAGAGTTATTTGCAGTTGGCTTGATTGGAGCAGCGCTCTTAGCTGCATCAATCCTTCCGCTATCGACGGCTTACGCAGTTACGGATTTAACAGGTCGCCCAGCAGCACTAGATGACAAAGCTAGCGAAGCGCCTCTTTTCTATGCCACATTCGCTGCAATAACAGTTCTGGCGGCAACCTTAGTTCTGATTCCCGGTGCACCACTCATAAGAATTTTAGTTCTAACTCAGATTATGAATGCTGTTCTACTGCTTCCGCTTTTACTTTATATGTTTGGTATCGCACGTGATACTCGATTAATGGGCGAGTATCGTGCCTCTAATAGAATGTTAGTTGTCTATTCAGCGATTATTGGATTGATCTTTATCTGCGTTGGCACCTTGCTCTGGTTTACAGTGACTGGATGAGCCAGAAGAAACATTTAGCTTTTCCCAATAAAGCTGACTCAATTCGCTTAGCTATCGGTGTGATGGGAATTGGTACCTCTGGACCGCTAATCGCGCTAAGCACCATGCCAGTTTTGACCCTTATTTTCTGGCGTAATTTAGGCGGCGCAATTGCTACATATGTAATGAATTTTCGACGCCTTGAATTAAGAGATCGCGAAGGATTTAAATGGTCTGCTATTGCAGGCATGGTATTGGCAGCCCACTTTGTTGGTTTCTTTTTAGCCATGCGTTACACCTCAGTTGCGGCCGGCACTGCGTTAGCTGCACTGCAACCAATCTTCGCAACTATCTTTGCAGTATTTACTGGGCATCATGTTTCAAAGAGTGCATGGCTTGGAATGTTTGTAAGTTTTATAGGCGTAGTTTTTATTTCTGGCGTTGATTTGCATTTCTCTTGGCGCGCATTCCAAGGAGATCTAGCTGCGATTATTTGCGCTGCCTTAGCGGCAACATATGTCAATCTTGGCGCTAAGGCGCAACGTACAATTCCCTCAACTACTTACACCACAATTTGTTATTTCTTCTGTGCACTAGCGGCTCTTCCTTTTGCATTAATTCAAGGAGATTTCATCCACTTCACCACACAAGAGTGGCTTTTAGTTTTAGGTTTAATTGTTGGCGCGCAACTTCTGGGCCATTCCATGTTTAATAGCGTTTTAAAACGCGTCTCTCCAGCCATTGTTTCGATGGTGGTTTTCTTTGAAGTTCCAATTAGCGCGCTACTTGCAGTTTGGTGGTTGGGGCAGAAGCCACATTTAGGTATTTGGGTAGGTGTAGTTACGATTTTGGTTGGCAGCTCGCTTGTACTCTTAGGTCGCACCGATGAAAATTGATCTTCACACGCATTCAACTCGAAGTGATGGCACGATGTCGCCAACCGAGTTGGTTCAACATGCAATTATCAATGGAATTACAGTTTTGGGAATATCTGACCATGACACTGTTGCAGGTTGGGACGAGGCAATAGCCGCGGTGCGCGGGGATTTTCAATTAGTTCTAGGCGCTGAGATCTCTTGTTTAACAGAAGATCATCGAAGCATTCACATGTTAGGACTGCTTTTTGATAGTAATTATCAGCCACTTCAAGATGCTCTTGAAATTAGCCGCGATGATCGTGTGCCACGAATGAAAAAAATGATTGAGTTGATGGCTGCAGATGGCATAAAGATTACTTACGAAGAAGTTCTTCAACATCAGCCAGAAGGTTCGACGCTTGGTCGTCCACATCTTGCTGATACTTTAGTTGCCAAAGGCATTGTTAAGAATAGAGACCAAGCATTTGCAGAGTTCTTAGCGAACGATTCAAAATATTATGTATCGCATATAGCACCGACTCCAGTTGATGCAATCAAATTAATAAGGGCAGCTGGTGGAGTTGCTGTGATTGCACATCCATATTCTTCAATGCGAGATACTCAAATGACCACGGAGAACTTTGTAGAGTTGAAAAATGCAGGACTTAATGGAATTGAAGTGGATCATAGAGATCACGGCGCGGAAGAGCGTTTAACCTTAAGAAAAATCGCAGATGAACTTGGCCTAGTTACAACAGGATCAAGTGATTTCCATGGCACTGGTAAATTAAATCTAATTGGAGAGAACGTGACTGCTCCAGAACATTGGGAGCGACTAGAATCGCTTGCAAGCGAACGAAGGGTGGTCAGAAAGTGAAAGATGTAAGCACGCTTACCTTTGCACTTCAGGCATTTGTTACTTTGATGGTGATCTTAGATCCACCTGGAAACGCGCCGATTTTTTTATCTGTACTTGGTGATCGATCTGCGAAACAAGGTCGTCAATTAGCAATCCAAGCAGCGACTATTTCATTTATCATCATTGCCGGATTTGCACTCTTTGGTCGCTTCCTACTCGATTACATGGAAGTCTCAATTGGTGCAATGCAGGCAGCTGGCGGACTTTTACTGCTTTTAGTTTCACTTAACTTACTAACTGGCAAAGAAGATAATGATTTAAGATCTGGTTCAACAAATGTGGCAATGGTTCCACTTGCAACACCATTGCTTGCAGGTCCTGGTGCCATCGTGGCCGTTATGATTTTTGCTCAACAAGTTAAGAATGCAGACATGGGAGTAGCGCTTGCAGGCGCAGTTATTGCAGTTCATATTTGCGTAGCGCTTGCCTTAATGGCATCTACATTTATATTGAAGTTAATTGGGAAATCTGGCGTTGATTTATTGGCTCGTATTGCAGGACTAGTTCTATCTGGAATTGCAGTACAGATGTTAGCTAACGCTATCCACGCACTCTTTTAGTTCTGGTTCGTTCGCGCTTTTCACGAACTGGCCGTTCAGTTTTCTCTACCTTCTCAGTTTTTTCTATTTTGGCTTTCGCAACGCGAGACTTTGTCTCTTTTGCAATTCCTAAATCTGAGTAGAGATGATCTGAAGACGAGTATGTCTCTTGTGGATCCGGGAAACCCAGATCTAGCGCTTGATTGATATGAGACCATCGAGTTAGTTCATCCCAATCTACAAAAGTCACAGCTGTACCGGATGCGCCTGCGCGAGCGGTTCGACCAATACGGTGGACATAAGTCTTCTCATCTTCTGGGCATTGGTAATTAATAACGTGAGTAATCCCATCAATATCAATACCGCGAGCTGCCACATCAGTTGCAACGAGAATATCTCGTTTAAGGGATTTAAAATCTTTAAGCGCGCTTTCTCGTGCACCTTGCCCTAGATCGCCATGAATCGCTGCGGTTTTAAAACCTCGCTCTTTCATATCATCTGCTATCTGTTGGCAAGCACGTTTGGTTCGACAGAAGACCATAGTTGGGCCGCGACCTTCAGCTTGAAGGATTTTTGCCAACATCTCTGGCTTATCTAAGGCATGTGCTCGATAAACAAATTGTTTAATACGACTTACTACCGCACCACTATCTTCAACTTCTGCGCGAATATGTGTAGGTTGATTTAAGAACTTGCGTGCCAAAGTCACAACATCACCCGGCATTGTCGCTGAAAAGAGCATGGTTTGAGTGCGGCTTGCAGTCAAAGTGAAGATCTTTTCAACATCAGGCATAAAACCAAGATCCAACATCTCATCTGCCTCATCTAGTACTAGATGTTTGACTTCGCTTAAATCCAAAGCTTTTTGGCGATGTAGATCGAGGAGGCGACCTGGGGTACCAACCACAATGTCTACGCCCTTCTTAAGCTCAGCAATCTGAGGTTCCATAGGGCGGCCACCATAAATAGCAGTTACTCGGAGCTCTCGACCTCCGGATAATTTATCTAACTCATCAGCAACTTGAATTCCAAGTTCGCGAGTTGGCACAACCACTAACGCAACTGGCTTACCATTTCCACGATTTACATTATTTAGAATGGGCAATCCAAAACCTAAAGTCTTGCCCGTTCCGGTTTTTGCTTGGCCAATGATGTCTACACCAGTTAGGGCTAAAGGTATTACCGCTTCTTGGATCGGAAATGGATTTACAAAGCCTGCATCAGAAATTGATTTGAGAAGTTCTGGCGCTAGGCCAAGGTCTGCAAAAGTTTTCGACAATTATTTGCCAAATCCAACGCGACGTTCAGATTGCTCGCCGATTTCGACGTAACCAATCTTGGTCGCAGGCACAATAAATTCACGGCCCTTGGTATCTGTAAGTGAAAGGGTAGAACCTGCGGAGATAGCTTTATCGATCGCCGCTTTAATTTCTTTTGGGTTATCTGCAGATTCAAATGCAATTTCTGAACTTACATCTGTTACTGCAATGCGCACGTGTGCCATTTCTTTAACCTTTGCTTCTAGAACTTTCTTAGTTCTCGTTACGTGGGAAGCCCGAGATGCCTCGCCAAATGATATTTGTTGCAAGCGTTTGTGCTTGCTCGCGACTCAATTTTGAATCACGTTCCAACCAGTGGCGCGCAGTTACTTGCGCGCTGCCAATTAAACCTACGCCCAGAAGCATTGCAGCTTCTTGAGGCAAACCTGTATCTAATGAAATGACAGCGCTAACCGCAGCAGCACAGTCATATGTCATGCGATTTAGACGTTCGCGAACTGCAGGTTCGACATTCATATCGCTCTCAAAAAGTAAACGGAATGCTTCGCCTTCAGCTTCAATGAAATCAAAGTAAGCCGCGATTGTTGCTTGAACGCGCTTTGCATTATCTGGAGTTGA
>JACCDW011761856.1_pt1 | contig 45978 bp, 81 predicted proteins | sample 7449781 | NCBI WGS metagenome assembly JACCDW01 (sample SAMN15323449, study PRJNA562643) | freshwater metagenome | isolation source: river surface water | place: USA:Blue River Watershed | collected 2017-08-18
AGTATATGGAATACACAATAATTGAAAACGGAGCAGACTGTTATCCTTGGCGAGAAGTATTTGCATGGTGGCCCAGGATTACAATCTCTGGCAAAAAAATTTGGTGGCGCCGAATCTATAAACGCAAGGTTTGGGTAGTATGGGGCACAGGATTCCATATGGAGCCTGAAGTGCAATATGCAGAACTATTTGATATATTAAAGAAATGACTGACTTACAAAAAGATATTTGGGCGGCATGTGCAGGAAGTGATCCAAGAGAAATGAAAATCTATATGGGTGGTAGACAAATTGGTAAAAGTGTAATGGCACAGATGTGGAATCAAATTTACGAAATTGGTGAATATTACACAGTTGTTGATCAAGCCACGGTTGACCATGCTCAATGGTATACTGTAAAATGTAGTGGAAAGATATCCGCGTGGATTAAAAATCAGCCCGAAGGCATGTGGTATGAGCACATAGATAAAGATTGGATGGTCTATAAAAACACCCTCGACATCCACGAGAAGATATATACTATGCTACAGTTAAAACACGGGGATGAAAGAGTTTAAAATTAAAAGTAGAAGTATTGCAGAGGCCTGGTGTTTAAAACATCTCGGGCCTCGCCTCTATTATCTACACGATAAAATAGGTGGCGAAGGTTGGCGCATTATGAGATCACGCCAAGGGTCGCACGAACTGTTATGCATAGAAGATGATAAGAAAGCCTTAATGGCAATGATAATGTTGAGCGATTAATAATGGAAAAAGATATTAAAAGAGAGTTCTGCGAAAACCATAGAATAAAAGTTTTAGATAGGAATAAACGTGCTCACCGATATCAAAAAGTAAACATTAATTACTTTAGAGATCCGGGAAATTTTGATATGATACAAAGCCATATCGATATTGTGCAAGACACCGAACCTCTATACACTGTTGAGATTGCAGAAAGCGAATTAGAACGTATTGCAGAGTTTGAGAGTCAAGTCTTTAATAATGCAAGAAAAACTGGACATTATAATCTTTTTGAACATCTATTAGAGCAAAAAGAAAAAGAAAAATATTTGCGAAACAGATATCCTGCTGTTCGCAAAGCATTTGAACATTATAGCCTAATGTTAAAGATGGCTGAAAGTGGAGAACTATGACAAGACTAGAAGGAGAAGTCCCAAAGGGATGGGGTGGTGAATTTATTTTTGCCACTAATGACAAATACTGCGGCAAGCTCATGAACTTTCACAAGGATGCAAAATTTAGTATGCATTTCCACAGTGAAAAGGATGAGACATGGTATGTGCTAAGTGGAAAATTTATCGTTAGATTTATCGACACAAAGACTGCTAAGATTAATGAACTACCCCTTAATCAAGGCGATGTCTGGCACAATCCTCCTTTACTTCCTCATCAATTATACTGCCTTGAAGCAGGATCGATCATTGAAGTTAGCACCCCGGACTCTGTAGAAGATAATTATAGAGTAATGCCGGGTGATAGCCAGAAATGAAAAAGATAGTTGTTAATGGAACATTTGATGTATTACATTTAGGACATCTTCGCTTATTAGAATATGCGAAGTCGCATCCTAACTCTTATGTCCTAGTCTTAATAGATAGTGACCGCAGAGTTAAAGAACTAAAAGGAAAAGACAGACCCATCAATACAGAATATGAGAGGGCTTGTTTTTTATCTGCACTCAAGTGCGTAGATAGAGTAGAAATATTTGACTCGGATGAAGAATTGAGAAACTACATTCGAGACTTTGATCCAGACATAATGGTTAAAGGTAGCGACTACATAGGAAAACCTATTATAGGTGCAGAATACTGTAAAGAAATTAAGTTTTATGAAAGACTCGGCAATTACTCAACAACTAATAAAATTCAAAGTATTGCTAATAGGTGATAGCTGTATTGATGAATATAAAATAGGAACAGTTGATAGACTAAGTCCAGAGGCTCCTGTTCCAGTTATCAAGGTTGTGAATGAATATGAACTTCCTGGAATGAGTTCTAATGTTAAACAAAATTTGATAAATCTTGGTATTGATCCGGATTTTGTTACCAACGATCAATTAATAAAAAAGACAAGATATATCGACCAACGTTCGGGACAACATCTACTCAGAGTAGATTCTGAAGATAATATCTTACCATGGAACAGGCGCTTACCTTTTCCATTACACGATTATGATATAGTTGTTATATCGGATTATGATAAAGGTTTCTTAACATACGACTCTATTAGATATTTGGTCGAAATGTCAACGTGTCCAGTATTCATAGATACCAAGAAAAAAGACCTAGCATTTTTTGGAAAAGATAGCAGAGTTTATATTAAGATAAATGAACTTGAATTTAAACTTTCCACGAGTAAACCTACCAACTTAATTGTAACTCGAGGTGGAGATGGCGCTTCGTATAATGGAACTGTGTTTCCAACCAAACCAGTCGAAGTTATGGATGTGTGTGGTTGCGGTGACACGTTCCTGGCCTCCTTAACTACCCAATATCTCTTTACTAAAGACATAGAAAAAGCTATTATGTTTGCTAACGTAGCAGCAGGATTAACTGTCCAACACAGGGGCAACTACGCACCCACTTACGAAGAGATTGACCGTGCCGGATATTGATATTGACTTTGCAGATCGAAAGGCTGTGCTTGATGTTATCAAGCATATCCCTGCTGCAATTAAAGATGGTGATAATTTTAAGAAACATAACACAGGTGTCTACTGTCACGAGATTCCATACAATCCTTTAACTGATACAGCTAGTATTGATTACAAGGAAGCAGAAGAAAGAGGATATTTTAAGATAGATTTTCTTAATGTCGGAATCTACAAGGATGTAAAAAACGAGGAACAACTCACAGAATTTCTAAACAAAGAACCACTATGGGATCTTTTAGAGCAAGATGAGTTCGTTAACCTGTTGTTCCATGTTAACGGACACGGGTCTGTTCTAAGGGCTATGAAGCCAAAAAGCATTGAACAATTAGCCGCAGTTCTTGCTATGATTCGTCCTGCAAAACGACATCTAATTGGAAAAGATTGGAATACAGTGATGGCAGAAATTTGGATTAAACCTGCCGGTGATGAATACTACTTTAAGAAAGCTCACGCCGTTGCGTATGCAGCAGCAGTAGTAGTTCAAATGAATCTAATTTGTGAACAGATTAGCTACGGCTATTCTTAACTGCTCTAACTAGTTGAATTGATTTGCGTTTAACACGCTTTTCTGCAATATCGCTTAGATTTACTACAGGTCCAAAAACTATCTCAACATCTTTAGCGTTGAATGTTTTTATAAAGGGCCTAAATACCTGCATTTCTTTTTTTAAAAAAATATTAATAGGGATTTTACGGTTGCTTTCCCACCACCATGTTTCTCCCATTTCTAAAAAGAATCTGCGCTCGTCTTCGCCTGCAATCATTGTTAGATCGTAAATGCTTGCGATATACGAATCGAAGTTTATAATGATACCGACATACTCCCGATCATTAGATCTTAGGCATGATAAAAACGGAAAATTTTCCTGAAACTTGTTAGACATCCTGGTTAAAATAAATACTCATATGCAAAATTTACCAGTCTATTTATATAATTACAAACTCGATGTAACACTAGATTTGGATGCTACTGTAAGAGGAGTAAACAGGGTTATGTATCAGCGCGACCTAAAAATACAAAAAGGTATCAAAAACAAAGTCCGTGTTCAGTTCAAGAACAGTGACCAAAAAAATCTAAGAATTTACACAACACAGACCTTTGTGTTTAGCATGTTTGATGCAATTAACCAACGTCTAATTGTCGAAAAACCTCTTCAGGTGTTAGATGAAGGAACTACTTCTACTAAAGGACTAGCACTTCTTACCCTTACTGAAAGTGATACAATAGACCTAGATAGGACCAGCTATCAATATAGCATTAAAATGCTTGACGAAGATGGCAGCTACCTTCCTACGTATTCAAACACCTACTACGGAGTTTCTGGAACCCTGCATCTAAGTCGAGACGTTTACCCTGTCCTTCAAGATAGCGTAGTAGTTGACAATTTTGTCAAAACTTTTAATGATAGCATTCAAAGCTACGAGCACAAGAGTGGTAACATTTATGCAAGCCCTGAATTTAACGGTAATACCGCTCTACATACTTTGGCATTTTACCTAACTAACTATCGGGGCACTGTTTACGTTCAGGCCACTTTGGACAACACTCCAGATAATAGCGGAAACTATACAACTATCGAAACTAGAACCTATAACGGAACCAGTGGTATCGATTATGTAAACTTCAACGGGATTTACAGCTACATTAGGATTATGCATATTCCTGCACAGGGACCTACAGATCCAGATAATGACAATCCTGCTTACTACGGATCATTTGACAAAGCCCTATACAGAAGTTAATATAGTGTAATGAATGATATCCAGACTGGAGTCCTTACACTATTACCGCCTAAACGTAAAACTACACCGAGTGGTTGGACGAGTTTTAATGCGCCTTGTTGTCACCATAATGGCGAGCGTCGAGACGAACGTCAACGCGGTGGAATCTTGTTAAATGGTAATGGTGGATTTCAATATCACTGTTTCAACTGCAATTTCAAAGCAGGATGGCAACCGGGCAAGCTGCTAAGTAAGAACACAAAGAATTTGTTTAGATGGTTGGGTATGCCAGATACCGATATATCTAAATTAAATCTCTATGCTCTAAAAGTCAAAGACGATCAACCGACTGAAAAACGTAAATTAAGTTTTGAATTAGAAGAAAGAAGATTACCAGAAGATTCAAAGAGCATTAGCGAATGGATTCAAGAAGGTAGCACTGATCCAGACCTGTTGGCCTGTATTGAATACATTATCAGCAGAGGAATGGAGTTTGATTGGTATCCTTGGCATTGGAGTCCCGCCAATGGATACAAGGATAGAATCCTACTGCCATTTTATCATGATGGAAAAGTTGTAGGATGGACAGGTCGTAAGATACGAGATGGCAAGCCAAAGTATCTCACTGATGCACAACCTGGATACGTTTTCAATCTTTCCGACCAAGATAGAAACAGAGCATACGTCATAGTCGTAGAAGGACAATTTGATGCTGTAGCTATAGATGGTGTAGCCATTATGCACAACGAGCCAAATGAAACTCAGGCAGCTCGTATTAATACTCTTGGTCGCGAAGTGATTGTTGTTCCAGATCGAGACAAACCTGGTGCTAAAATGATTGAGAAAGCTGTTGAATACGGGTGGTCAGTAAGTTTACCAGAATGGGGAGATGACGTCAAAGATGTCGCAGATGCTGTGAAAAAATATGGTAGACTTTATACTTTATTCACGATTCTTCACTATAAAGAAACAGCTAAGATAAAAATACAACTGTTGCAGAAAAAATTAGAACACCTAGATGAATAAACCAAATTATAACGCCGACATGCAGAAACTGTATCTGGAGATGTTTCTTTCAGATGCAGAAACTTTTATCCGTTGTCAAAATATTTTTGATCCAGAAAACTTTGACAAGAAATACCACGACGTAGCAGAGTTTATAACGACCTATGTTGACAAATACAAGGTCATGCCCGAAGCTACGATTGTGAATAGTGCTTGCGAAAGCGAACTACAGCCCGTGGTCCTGGCCAAAGAAAACTACGATTGGTTAATGGATGAGTTTGAAAACTTTAGCAGGCACAAAGGACTTGAACGTGCAATTCTTAAGAGTGCAGACCTTCTAGAAAAAGGCGATTATGGTCCAGTTGAAAAACTGATCAAAGACGCTATTCAGATCAGCCTTAACAAAGACATGGGCACTGACTATTTCCAAGATCCACGTGCTCGACTTGAAAAGCTCAAAAGCAATAATGGACAGATCAGCACAGGTTGGCCTACTGTTGATAAGAAATTGTATGGTGGTTTCAATCGAGGAGAACTTAATATCTTTGCGGCTGCATCTGGTGGCGGTAAGAGTCTGTTCCTTGCTAACCTAGGTGTTAATTGGGCACTAATGGGCTTGAACGTTATCTATCTAACATTCGAACTTAGTGAAAACTTGGTCAGTATGCGTCTAGATAGTATGACCACAGGTATTAGCACTCGAGAGATTTTCCGCAGTATTGATGATGTTGAACTCAAGGTCAAGATGATGGAAAAACGTGCGGGCAATATGCAGATCAAGTATATGCCTTCAGGTAAGAACGTTAACGACATACGTGCATATCTCAAAGAGTATCAGGTCAAGACAGGATGTAAACCAGATGTTCTACTGATCGACTATTTGGATTTGATGATGCCGGTCAGTGTCAAAGTTAGCCCTAGCGATCTGTTTGTCAAGGACAAATATGTTTCAGAAGAAATACGTAACTTGGCCATGGAAACTCAGTGTATCACTGTAACTGCCAGCCAGCTTAATCGTAGTGCTGTTGAAGAGATTGAATTTGATCACAGTCATATTTCCGGAGGTCTATCAAAGATTCAAACTGCTGACAACGTCATAGGTATCTTTACAAGCCGTGCTATGAAAGAGCGAGGCAAGTATCAGATTCAATTTATGAAAACTCGTAGTTCAAGCGGAGTTGGACAAAAGGTAGATTTGGACTTTAACGTGGAAACACTACGTATTACTGATCCGGGTGAAGATGAAGATTCCGGTAGCTTTGCAGAAAAACGTTCTGCTTCTAGCAGTGTATATCAAGGGCTAAAGCGGGTAAGCACTGTGACCAGTATTGATCAAGAAACTGGCGAAATTACGGAAGTCGATCCTAATAAAGGCGCTAGCCTAGGCAAGGTCAAGAATGTCAAAGCCGCAGCCGACATTCGTTCAATGATTATGAACAGTATTAATCCTGAAAAGGACTAAACCATTTGGCAATCTGTAGTTTGCCGGCATCCATGGTAATCTGGTGCCACTGATCAATTCCGTCGCTGTCAAAGATACGATCGGGTGTAGCTTTGACAGCATTCCATGACCAGCTTACATCAGTTTCAACTAGCTTGCCCATTTCATTGTCGAGTTGTCCTGGACCAAAATGCACACAGCCGGCAATAACTCTAAACTGTGCAGGACCCTCGTTGGCTGCTATGGCAGTTAGAATACTAAGGTCATAGCTTACGCCAATCTTATCACTGATCTTAACAGTGTGATTGCTATACCAGTCTAGACTGTGTATAACATTAATACGATTGCTATGCGTGGGTCCACCGTTATACAACGGATGATCTTCTGGTGCATGTAGCCCTACATTGTTCATAACAGTTTCAAAACTTAGATCGTTTACAAAAGGTTTGTTAATCTGTAGGCCAATGGCTCCTGTTTCGTCATGTTCAATAATTAACATGACAGCCTTGGTCAGCAGTGGATCTCTACGACGAGGATGAACTGCTAACAGGTATCCGGTATAATTTTGTTCAATCATACTCTTACTTATCTCGAATAAATATCCAAATGCGTATCATTGAATTTATACAGGGCTACCAACGCCACGATGAACTAAATCCCAAACTATGGAAAGGTCAAGAACTTGATCCCAAGGTCAAGGATGCTCTTCTGGACATTGCCCGAGCCTTTGAAGAGTTTATAGATTTGAGAGTGCCAGTGGTAGATGTCCTAATCACAGGAGGTCAGGTCAGCTATCACTATACAGAACACAGCGACCTAGATCTGCACTTGGTCATAGACTATGATCAAGTCGACTGCGATCAAGAAGTAGCTGAACTTCTAGACAGCAAGCGCCTACTGTTCAAACAACAACACAGCATTCAAATCCGCGGCATACCGGTTGAACCCGGAACAGAAGACCTTAACAATCCCAGTGTGAGTGCGGCCTACAGTCTAGTAAAAGATCAGTGGATTAGACAGCCAAAAAATCACGGTGGGCAAATAGACGACATAAAGATAAAGAAGCAGTCGTTACAGTGGTCTAAAATAATTAGGTCTGTTTTAGGTCAAAACGACCCCGAAATGGCCAAAAAATGCCTAAAATTATTGCGAAAATATCGCAAAATAGGCCTAAAACACAGTGGAGAATACGGAGTCGAGAATCTAGTATATAAGACTCTACGTAACCAAGGTCTAGTCGCAAAGCTGGCAGATCGAGTCAACAGCAATTTGGACAAACAGCTCAGCAGATAAAGTAAACTGATCAGTCGATCTAGGCGTTATAGTATTACACAGACAACATGTTCTGTGCTAACTTTAAAAAAGGAAATACTATGAAGTTAATCGCAACTCTCGTCGCTGGTCTTTTTGCCACAGCCGCTATGGCTCAAACCGCTGCTCCAGCACCTGCCAAAAAGGAAGAAGCCAAGCCCGCAGCCACTGCACCCGCAGCCAAGCCCGCAGAAAAGAAAGCAGAGCCTGCTAAAAGTGAGCCTGCTAAAAAGGACGAAAAGAAGCCAGCTGACGCTGCTAAGAAGTGATCCACGAGATCTAGATGACAGTGATGAACTGGTTCTAGATCTTGATCTAATCACTGGGCGTAGAGTTCCTCGAGTTGAAGAATTCTACGACCTAGATGATGATGAACTACCGGATCACATACTAGAGCGACTAGCAGAAATACGTGCTCGGGCCATGCAGGCATATCACCAAGCTAGATCGCAGGTCTAAAAGAAAGGGGCCCGGCCCGAGCCCCGACCCTCCGCGAAGCGGAAACGCGGTAAAAAAAGATTTCTCTAAGATTATCTACCCACTTAACTCACACTAGATCTAGTGTCAGATCACGTAGGTTCTTCAAGCTCACACGCTTACGCAGATCTTCTTCCACAGCTTGAATAGCCGCAGTTAGAGTCCTGCCACTAACCTTAAAGGCAATACCCCCGGCACGCTGCCAGTCTTCGCAGTTGCTCAACCGGTCATCTACCAGTATATCCCCGGGACGACAGTGCCGATGCTTGTCCACAGCATAGGGACCAAAATGCACTTCGATATCGGGAAAGTGTTCTTGCGCCCAAAGCACTTTATCACTAAAAGCATCAGGCACATCATTCTTATGCGGCACCGCAGTTAGAAAGAACAGATCCCAGCCCAGAACATCACGATACTGCCGAGCCAAGCCCACTAGAACATCACTTCCAGGCATGACAGGTAGATTACGGTAAAAGTGCCCCGCGGTCTTCAATCGTTCCCATTCTTCTGGGGTAACAGTATAGTTTCCGTTAATGGGATTCAGTCTAGTGGGGATACCCAGAAACGCTTCCGCGGCGCGATCCCAATCTGCACAGACTCCGTCCATGTCCAAATAAAAAGTGTTACGAGTCATTTAATTTCCTGATAATAAATGTAGTTTACCGAATCATCGTTTTCACGATATACACTGGCACCGTTACGCAGATGAAAAGCACGAGCCATGGCTGTCTGCGGACTCAGCGTGACAAACTGTGAAATTTCTGGTCTATGCTGAGATAACCAAGTTAGAGCACTGCGTATCAGCGCACGACCAGCACCTGCACGATAGCTCCAAATGGTATAGAACACAGCCACAGTGGGAGTCATCATGTTTGGATAGGCCAACTCAACAACAGCACCGGGCACTGAATCCTTGTAGACAGCACAGACTGACGCAGTGGGTTCACCAAGTTCGTCTAGTAAGACAAAGATATTACTGCGTTCCGACACCCTAAATTCAATGGGAATTTCCGGGCGAACAGGATCGTCCTGTATGACACGGCAAAGTGGGTCTGCAAGTGACTGTATAACGTGTAGCATGATTAATCTATGGTAATAATTATTATATACATACTTATTTAAAAACGCAAGAAATTTCTATATAGCGCAAAAAAATCCTGCGCAAAAAATTTTTAGCAGCCAAAATATAAACAGTGAAGAAGTTTTAGCCCGAGGGGTCTACACTGGGTAAAAATCTAGCTGCGTAAATTTTAAAGGGTCCAGAGATCTCGGCCCCTGGTGATCTAGTCTAACCATGGGGTTAGAAAAAGTTGGGATTATTTTAGAACTTTTGGCAAGCGGTTGCAAGCTCGTGCTTGCTTGTGCTATAATGCTGCCCCAGGTGCCCCCAGGGCGGCCCCACCGGCTCAGGCCTCTTCGACCTCTGGTGCCCACCGGTCTTCATTGAAGTCGTAGCCTTCGTCAATGAGTTCTTGGACAGCTTCGTTGAGTGCGTTCTCGATGTCCCAGACAGCTTCAGCCCTACGACGGTCCTTCTTACGCCGCACCGCAGTGCCTGCTTGATAGACCTGCGGGTAGTGATGGACACAGTATGAGCGCCCTTCCATAGCAGTGCCTGTGCAGAGCTCGCCTGCTCCAATCCATGTGCATTGTTTAGTCATTGCCATCTCCTCTAGCTTCCTTAACCATCTTACGTATGCGAGCCTGCTCTTGCTCAGTCATAGCCAAATACTTGATGATGCCTTCTGCGGCACCGCTGACACGCCCTACTCGCTCTACGCACCAAAACAGGCCCAAGAAGCACCAGAACTGCCAACCATCTATTGTGAAGCCCACTGCATTGAGCAGCAGGCCCATAGTTCCCCAAAGGGCCAGGGCCTGCCACATATCAAGCTCGCTTCATGCAGGTAGTCTTGGCCATAGCAGTCCAGGACTTGGGGAAGCTCTTGCGGAGATCAGCCAGCTTGAGCACCATACGCAGGCTGAGCTCACGGAGCTTGTCCTTGTTGTCATCAACGAACTGGATCAGCTCAGCCTTGACCTTGTCAGTGAACTCGTAGCGGTCTAGCATGCCTGCTTCGTTGACCACCTGCTTGATGCGGAGGATCTTCTCGCGCTGGGTATCCATCTGCAGGTCAATGTAGTGGCAACGGCTTTCCAGAGCGTCCAAGTGATCGCGGAGCTTCTTTGAGCGAACGTGCTCGAACTTGATGTTGGTGATAAAGATAGCCGCACCCTTGAACTCAAAGCGATCCGGAATGCCTTCGCTACGCAGGAGTCGGCTGTCCGTGTTCCAGCTGATCCAGCGGCGCTCGGAACTGTCCAGAGCACCCTTAAGGATGTTCAGGCTCAGGTCTTCCATCAGGATGCTGTCGCAGTCGTCAAAGACCACAACGTTACCCTTTTCGCTGAACTCGTAGAGCTTGGCGTAGAGGCCGATCGCTGACATGGCACCCTTGACGATCTCATACTTGGGCTTGCGCTCAGCCAGCTTGTCGAACAGGCCGTCCTTGCTCAGGACAGCTTCAACACCGTAGCTCTTGCCCACACCCGGAGGGCCCGAAACAATCATAGCACGGACATCTCCCGTCTTGACTGCCTTGGTCATCTCGTCCAGGATTTCAAAGCGCTCAGCCAGGCGAGCGTAGATCTCGTCATCAGTTTCGCGAGCAACCTCAGCTTCGCGAGCCTTGATCGCATCGGTATCGAATTCCAGGATGGTAGCACCAGCGGAGGGCTTCTTAGCGGCAGCGGTTCGGGCCATTTGTCGTTCCTTTGTAAAAGTGTTTCAGTGAAGTGTGTATTATAGTGTCAAAGGGGCCTGTTGTCAAGCCCCTTTAGCCCTACTTAGTCCATGCGCGAACCAGCGTAGGCTTCGAAGCCATACTTGCGGAAGACCTGAGCAGCCGCATCAGCACCTGCTTCCAGGATGCCCATAGATTGGACAGGCAGACCGCTGGGGTTCCACAGCTGGAAGCTTCGATCATAGGATTGGCGCACACCAGCAGCCTTGAGCATCTTGCCCAACTTGGTGTTGCCTTTGACCTTATAGATGTTGGTCCAAGCAAAGCCACAGGCGTCACGATCACCGTAGCGGGCCAGGGCTTCTTGAGCAGCCTTGCGGGCTTCTTGGAAAGCTTCGGCAACGATTGCGTTCACTTGGGCTTGGGTCAGGTTTGCAGTCATCTTCGTTTCCTCTAGTGCGTTGAACATGTGTGTATTATAAGGCCTTTTGGCCTCAGTGTCAAGCCAGCTCTCGCCAGCCCATCGAAGCGCAAAGGAAGTCCACGCCGTCCACGTTGACGATATCGCCAACGCTGATGCTACGACCACGTCCGTAGAGCTCCTCGCGCTCTTCTTGGCGACCGGGGTTGTTGGTCAGGTCGAACAGCTCTTCGGCGGCATCCATGCCCTCCAAGCCCGGCACCCCCATGGTGCCTTCCACGCGATACCAGCCGTCCTTGCTCAGGCTACGGGCAGTGGCTTCTTGATCCTTGCGGAAGTAGAACTCGCCCATGAACTGCTCGTTGACCAACTTGATCGTTGCTACTGCCATTTCCTGCTCCTTAGTGCGTTGTCGATGTCTGTATTATAAGGCCTTTGCGGCCACTCGTCAACCAAAATCCTTGCGGTTATGGCGCTCACGAGCAGAACCAGCAAAGGCGCTGATGTTGCCGCACTTGTCTTCCCAGCGGAGCAGGCTGCGGGCAGTCCAACCAATGTCAGCCTTGCTCTCGCACACGGCTTCTTGATTGACAGCACCGTTGAGCAGAACGCGGACATGATAGCGACCGTTGATGTTGCGAACGGTGACTTCGTGCTCGCACTCGCCGACCAGGGATCGCTGGATGCGGATCAGTTGAGTGTAGCGTTCCATTTCGTTTGCTCCTTGCTGTCTATGTCAGTATTATACGACCTTGGGATCAAACTCGCAACCAATATCCTGCCACTCCGTAGGGTCATCGATCAGCTCTTCCTTGAAGTAGCCATAGCGGAGTCCCAGCAGGAAGCAGAGGTATTCGTCGTCGCCGTTGCTGCCTTCTGCTTCGTGGATCCAACGGATAGCAGTGCCGCGATCCTCAGCGCCCATGGCCTTGAGGTCCAGAACCCGCTGTTCGAACTTGCAGGCCGCAAGGTGCTCGGCTTCGATACGAGCAGCCTCTTGCTCTTCGATGAGCTTGCTCAGATACTTGAGCTCTTCTTCCAGCTCAGCCTCAGTGAAAGCGCTGATGTTCAGATGACGCGGGCGGAAGCCGTGTGCGTCCTTGTAGGCATCCCAGAAGATGCACTCGAGTTGCTCTTTGCGGCTCATCTCTTCCCAGGTCTTGAACTCTTGCATCGCTTGCTCCGTTTGCTTACTGTTCTTGCAGTATAAGCTCAATCAAAGACCCTGTCAACCGGCGGGTTATCGCATTCCGTAGGCTATGGCCTTGCCCGCAACGATCCCCACAACCACACTGACTGCGAACCAGCCGAAGATGAACGTGAGCATGATCAATCCTTCTTGATGGTAGTGTGGCTCTTAAACAACAGACCACACAGGAACAGCAGACCCCAGGCTTGGAGCCAGGTGATCTCCGGGAGTCCGAAGATCGTGGGCATCAACCAGTCCCAGAGCAGCATCACAGGCAGACTCATCAAGGCCGCTACAAAGAACAGCACCGCCACACCCACAACGATCATTCCGATGATTGCCATTTTACTTGCTCACCTTGTTGATAAGAGATTGTGCTTCGTCCAACGAACCCAGTCCATCGTAGGCCTGCTCGATCGTGGCCATGATCATCATGTCAACGATGGTCCGGGCTTCGTCTTGCAGTTGGACCGTAGGCAGGCCGCGGATGAAGGTGTTGATCTGTGCGCGAGTCTCGCAGGCCCAGATGATGTCTGCCAGGAATCGCTGGCGCTCGTTCAGACCTTCGATGGTGATTTCAATGTCGCTCATTGTGCTTCCTTCATTGCAAAAACGCCCGATGCCATGATGCCAAGTCCGGCCAAGGCCAGGGCAACTTGGGTCAGCAGACTTGCTGAATGATCGACTTCCAGTGCGCCTACGGCACCGTATGCGATCATGAAACCTACGAACATGCGGATCGAACCTTTCATGCTTGCCCCTTATTGAGAAATATCAACAAACTCAAAACCAGCAGGCATATCCCAATCCTCAGGATACTGACCCTCTTCAGCCACAAGGCGTTTGACCGTGAACGCTTCGTAGGTGCTGCCGTTGTTGGGATCAGTAAACATCACTGGAATGTCTCCGTGCACCTCCCAGATTGCCTTCAACCGGTTTGCCAGTTCCAGAATTGTCATCTCTTGCTCCTTAGTGTCTATGTCTGTATTATACGGCCTGCCGGCGCATCTTGTCAAGAAAAGCCTGACGCTCTGCCAGGGCTTCTTGGGCGGCAAAAACACTCTTGTTGATCTGATCGATACGATCGCTCAAAGCCTGCATGGCCAAGTCCTGCTCGGGACCGTCGCCCATGGCTCCTTCTTGATAGGCTGAGAGCTGCTCTTCCAAGACCATGCGCTCTTCCATCAGGTTGCCCACATCTTCCACAGGCTGCACCTTGGGCTCCATCATCTTAGCGGCCTGCGCCTTCTGTTGGGCGATCTCCAAGAGCTGACCAGCATACTTGCAGATCCGGGGCACACCACGGACGTTGGGCTTGCGCCAGTAGGCCAGCTGCTTCTCGCTCAAGCGGCCGAACCGGGTGTAGAACTGCGCCATCGAAGTGCCCATACGTGCATCAGCGGGCGTGAAGCCAACACCGTTGTCGTTGATCGTGGACTCTGCACTCCGCTCAGTGGCAGTCTGGCGCTCGTTGAGCACAACCAGCGCACGAGCAACGGCCCGATCGTTGGTCTTCAGCAGTTCAATGATTTCAGCTTTGGTCGTCATCGTCAGCTCCTTAGTGTCTAGTCTGTATTATACACTCACCACATAGGAAAGAGCAACCATTGCCCAAAGGGCGATCAGCTGGATGATCCCAAAGTGGAACAGGAAGTAAACGACAGTGCCCAGACCGATCAGCTTCAACATGGTGTTCTCCTTACTGTTCTTGCAGTATAGCACCGGCCGGAGTGCCTGTCAACCAAAGATCTGTTGTTTCTGTGCCACAGGGATCTTGCCTGTAGGATAGTTCTTCACAAGGTCTGTGCCCGCTTTGAACACGATGCGAACACGGGGGAACTCAGTGATGTCGCTGAGGATGTAGTCAATGGTCTCGGCGTGCTCGTGCAGTTTCTTCTGATCGATCTTACGGCCAGCGCCCAGCATGTTTGAAGGAGCATAGCTCGCACCACCTTTAGTGAAACCCTTGAGGTCATACTTGCGACCTGTAGTCTTGCTGACGTGGTCGTAGCCGTCCTGGTCAACGAACTCCAAGTCCGGGAACCAGGTAGGCAGGGTGTGCTCGAGGAATTTGCTGGCTACACGACCATCACGGAACAGTTGGTAGAGCTGAGCTACGGGCATGTCGCCGAAGCAGACCTTGCCCGTTAGATCGAATTCGTAGACTTCGTTGAGTTGAAATTTCTTAATCATGCCTGTATTATAGCAAGATCAAGAATTCTTGTCAACCATTAATGATCGTCTCGGTGACGTCGATTCCAGTGATCGCGACGTGCTTCTTCCCAGTCCCGATTCTTGCGATGTTCCTTTGCGGGAATCTTGCGACCGCGGCGGTCAGTGTGATCGTCTTCTTCGATATTGAAGTCGTCGTCAGAATCCCATTCATCATCATACTGATGAGTCGGAATGCGAGGCATGATAGTATAGTTCCTTAGGTTAAAAAAAGAGTGGCCTGACCAGAGGGATTCGAACCCCCGACCGACGGCTTAGAAGGCCGTTGCTCTATCCTACTGAGCTATGGTCAGAAATTCTTTATCTGCATCCGTCAAATACGAAGTATGCTCTACCGTAATGATCGAACCTTTGGTTGTAAAAAGGAGCCAGACCCTGCGGGCAGACAATGCCCGTATTCTGGATGATGACCTGTGTTTGAGGGACAGGTGCGTAGATGACTTGTGGTTGTTGGACTACCACTGGTGGGCGATGAACAATCACAGGGGGTTGAGATGCCTGTGCTTCACGCTGAACATGCTGGAACAGCAAAGTTCCAATGATACCAGCCAGGGCACCTTGCTCACGATCGCCCCAGGCTAGGGCGGGTGTTGCGATGCAGGCTGCTGTGATCAGTGCAAGTGCTTTCTTCATAGTTCTATTATATCCTCAGATATTTATTAGGTCAAGGCCTCAAACGTCCGATCTTTGAGGTCGATCGTGTAGGGATTTTTGAACTTGAAGAGCTCTTTGGTTCCTGCCCGGACGTAGCCCATGCACTTCGCAGAACGCCCTTTGGGCTGCTCTAGGAACACGTAGACATGGTTAGGAGTCTCGGGCTCGTCCCAGACTGTGGTTTCTACGTAGATCCAGTATTTCTTGCTCATGACTGTATTATACGGTCAGTCGATCTGGATGTCAACCAGCTTACCGGATCGGAAGATGAAGTATTCGTTGATCGGACGACTCGCTGACCCAGAGGCCACCCAGATGCAGTCGTTGCCTTTGTAGATCGTTGCGTAGGTCGTGCCACGCTTTTGGAGGTGGTCTTGGACGACCAAGAGTTCCAGTTCATTGATGTCCTTGTCTGCAATCCTAATCATGCTCGCTCCATCATTCTCATCAGTTCATTGTGCAGGTAGCCCATCTCCTCGTGCTCGACGTAGAAGTCGGTGCGGGGATCCCAGTAGCGACCTTCCTTGGGATCGTAATACAGAACACGGCCGCCGGCGAAGATGAACGGACCTTCCAGACCCTTGCGTGGGCCATAGCCTGCTAGCAGTTCTTCCGTCCGACCCAACACCTTGTAGCCCATGTTCTGCTCCTTGCTTGTCTATGTATGTATTATAAGATCAAACGTAAAGTTGAGCAACCTTTAGGGTCATTGCACGCCGTTGGGCCCAAGGCGTTGCACGGTATTCTGCACTCTCATCGTGCATACGGTCACCGATCGTGTCGGCCAGCGATTCTGCATCCAGGCTCTCGCCCACCTCGGCACAGGCGGCCTCCAGGTCGTAGAACACTTCAGCAACGATCTCGCGCATACGCTTTTCCATGTCGGCTCCTTGTTGCGATGTGTGTATTATATCACCAAGCGATCGGATGGACAACCTCTCGTTGGCCGATGTAGAAGACTCGACCGTTGCTGAGCATACGGGCAGTCCGAGTGCTCTGCTTGATGTAGTCGTTGCCGTTGAGGCGGAACAGTCGACCCTTGGCCATTTCCCAGAACTCTCTGCTGAACATAGTGCGATCCTTTGTGTCTATGTGTGTATTATACTGCCGTTTCGGTAAACCAGTCAACCGAAATCAGCACACCGTTGATCGGAACATGCTTGACTCGTTCCTTGCTGAAGAACTGACAGGCCTTGTAGTGTCTCCAGAAGTCACCGCAGGCAAAGTATGCACGAGACGAACCTGTGATGTGAACAGCATAGAAGAAGTGGTCATCCCACGGGCGCTTGGCGTTCTTGCTGATGCTGTTGTATTTGTGCAACACATCAGGATGGGCGGTGTATTTGAACATCAACGCACCGCCAGTCGCTTGAACACTGCTTGGATCTCGGGCTTGTTCATCAAGCGATCGAAGGCCTCTTGTGGCTTGTAATACTCGCCAGTCTTGCGATCACGCACATAGCCTTCAGCCTCCAGGTTGTTGGCCACATGCCCGGCACTGCGCTTCTGCTCTTGGGCTTGCCACTTTGCGATCTGCTTCTTGCTGACTTTCATCTCTGCTCCTTGCTGTCTATGTGTGTATTATACAGTCTCAGTGGCAGTTTGGACAACCGAATTGTCGAGCAGTGTGCCACCGTAGGCACCTTGCCAGATCTTCGCAGTCTCGAGCAGATAGAACTGATAGACTCGGCCAGTGGGGGTGATCAGTGTGTAGTTCATCGTCTGCTCCGTTGTGTTTATATTATAACACCATTTGGAGAAGCCCGTCAACTTGGACGGGCTTTGGGTTCAACGCACAGGGCCTACGTAGTCTGCCCGCACATACCAGTCGGGAACAGTCTTTTCATTATTGTGTTCCCGGTTGTAGGCGATTGCAGCCTGACGGGCTTCTTGTTCGTTGTCGAAATACCAGGTGTCCCAGTGCTTCTGACCCCAACCACGTTCATACTCGGTCAGTTCAACTTTGAAGGCCTGGACAGTGGGGGCGGGGATTCTTGCCATCTTCGACTCCTTTCTAATGAGTCTTTAGTGTATGCTCTTTAGGCAAGGACGTCAACCAAAAGTTATCCACAACCCTGTGGATAACTTTGACTTATCCACAGACCGTTTTAAACGCCCTACAACGAACGATCAGATCGGGGGCTGGGTAGACTAGCAGGGCAGAACGATCGCCGCTTGTAGGGCGTTTAAACGCTTCGCACAAAAGGTGAGCCCGGTGGCGTCTCACGACGGGACCGGGCTCAGGAGCTGCCTGGGACACTACCCCCAGGACTTAGGAGCGACCTTTTAGACTAGGCCAAGGGCCATAGCCTTATAGCCAGCGGCGATCAGCTTGCGGCTGGGTTCGCCGATTTGGTATTCAGTAACCTCTACACCGTTACCTGCCTTACGGCTGTTCGCATATACTGCGAAACCAGCTTGACGAATACGGCTTGCTTCGGCGCTGATATTCTTAATACCAAAACGCTTTTCTGCTTGGCTTGCAGTAACTCTTTCACCACTCTTCAATGCAGAAAAAAGTTTGTGTGTTTTTGTGTTCTTCTTAATAGAATAAACCATTTTTATTATCCTCTAATATTAGACTGCTGTGCAGTTGTTACAATATTAAAGGACTAGAAACCCTAAGTCAAGAGTCAGGTTTGCCAAATTCTTTGTTTACGTAATGCGAGATCAATTCCCTTTGAATCATTGTGAGTAGATCACCGTGATCATCATTTACTACAAATCTCACAGGACATCGACCCCAGGTTCCTGACTTTTGGAACTCTGAAAACCAGCGCCTATGTTGCCTATCGGCAGCGTCAAACACTACCCAAGGGCGGCCAAACAATTGAAGTCTACTCATATCTCCCTTTCTGTGAATACCCCGCAATGTAGAAACCCGGTCTTACGGCACTCTAGCCCGCCGGGCGCCTTCACACGGCAGTTCTTAGAAAGGAGCGTCTTCCAAGTCAGCCAGCTGTGCAACAACCTCAGCCTTGCTCACGGTGCTCTTGGGAGCAGCCTTCTTGGCAGCAACCTTAGCCTTGATGCCTTCCATGGTAGGCTTGGCCTTGGCCTTCGCAGGCTTTGCGGCCTTAGGGGCCTTCTCAGCCTTGGGCTTGGCTTCCTTGGCAGGCTTCTCGGAACGCTTGCCTTGCTCGGCTTCCAGTGCAGCCTTGACCTCTTGGTTGGTAACACCGTCGCGAGTAGCGAAGTCGATATCGATCAGATACTGAACTGCTTCTTCTTTGGTCATGGCGTGCTTGAGCTCAAGGATATCGATATCCTTGTGACCGTTTTTGGCCAGCACCTTGACACGCAATTGGTCATTGGCAAAACGAACTTTGAACTCACCGTTCAGACGGCTAACACCAGCGTGGGTAAAAGACTTAGACATGTAACTCTCCTTGTGTGTGTATGTCAACTGCGAACCATTTCGCATTAGTTATAACTATAACACCTTTGGACGGGGGTGTCAACCGTTTTTTGGGTCAAGAATTGATCGTTTGGAAAGGGTCAAAGTCCTCCTGTGGCGCATCTGCAACACCCATGTCTTCCAACACTTCATAGACAATCTCGATCGGACATTCCAGGATTTGGGCAATGCGTTTGGCACTCACGCCGTCGATATACATTTGCTCAATATCGTAATAGAGATCAGCCATCTTGCTCATTTCAGTATTCGCCTTCTTCCAGTTGTTCGTCAGTTGTTTCAATCAGTTCAGCACCGCAGTCCAGCAGGCTGTTCAGGATGTCCACAATGTCTCGGGCACTTGCCCTGTGTCCTTCAAACAGCACTTCACCGCAGTGTCCTTGAACAGTGATCCAATCGCCACTGCCCAGGCTGTTCGTTACGACCTTGATCATTCCTCGCACTCCTCTTTCTCAGCGACATAGGCCTCAGCAAAGGTAACCCACTTGCCGTCAGTTGCGTAGCAACGGACAAACCACACAGCCTTGCCGTCAACTTGACGCAGGATGTAGTCGTATTCCTCTTGCTGGCACTCAGCACAATATTCGTCGAAACTTTGGAAGCGGCGTGCAGCCACGTCCTCGTATGCTTCGCCTCGTGCAGTATAGGGCTCGCCGATGCAAGACATGTCGCCACCGTCAATCAGCTCGCGCAGTTCAAACGGATCAGTGAAGTCTTGCTCCAGCTGAGCGCCAACGCCCGACAGGTAGCCGTCCCAGTGGCAGTAGACCTGCGACACAGAACCGTCTGCAAACTCCAGGGCGATAGTAGAACGAGTTGCCATTTCAAGTGCTCCTTAGTGCGTTGTTGATGTGTGTATTATAACCTCTTTTGGCTGTAGGGTCAACTTAGTAACCCTACAACCCTAAGGGCTATTTAGGCCAGCACAGCCTTGATGTTGGTGATGTTAGCCAGCACGAACTCCTTCGGGCCCACTTGCACAGTAATGGCACTCCACACGCTCTTGCCAATCTTCACAGTCTGCTTCTCAACGACCAGACCCGTCTTGAACGAGTGCTCAGCCTTTTCCTTGTTGAAGCGACCCAGTTGAACCACAGAACCCTCAGTAACAGTAGCGAACTTGACCATGATGTGCTCCTTTAGCAGCGTTGAAAAACAAATTATACAGCGGTTTTACCAGTGTGTCAACCAATTAACCCTTGCGCTTGGCGGGCTTCTTGGCTTCCTTGGCCTCCAGGGCAGCAGCCTTGCCGCTGTAGGCGTTGCCGGCCTTGTGGATCAGGCCCGTCTTGGTGATCGTAACAGTGCCACCCTGATGCGTCTTGAACGTGTCGCCAACCTTCATATCGTGCTCCTTAGTGCGTTGTTGATGTGTGTATTATACGGGCCTTTGGGTGGCCCGTCAACTCCTTTTTACCACTTTTCGATCAGTTGCTCTCGCGCCACACCGAACTTCTTAATCCAGGCCAGGTAGAACTTCTTGCCCGCGTCCAGCGACACGTAGTCGTCACCCTGCATACCCTGCTCGCTGTAGCAGACGTCTTTGCCGGGCAGGCCGTGTGCATCCAGGAAAGCCCGCAGTTCCTTCTCAAACAGGCGATCAGTGTAGATCAAGCCGTCCTCGTCCGTGTCCCAGGTCTCAGTGTCAAAGTAGACACGCAGTTCTCCGAAGATGTCGCCGTCATCCCACTCGGTGCCCTGCATCAGGCGGATGTCAGTAATGCGGATGGCCTTTGCAACATCGCTCCACAGGCCTCGCAGGCCGTCTGTGTGCAGGATAACTTCGCTCATCGTGTGCTCCAGTAGTGCGTTGAACATGTGTGTATTATACGGCCTTTGGGGTAGGCCGTCAACCCAAAGACCCTTCAGCAGTCAGGGTCAAAGTCGTGCCACTCTTGAGCCTCGTCGGGCTGGCCGTCATACTCTCCATGCTCGACTTCGTCTTGCAGCTCTTCGCTGAGGTTCATGAAGTCCTCGCAGGTGTTGAACAGTTCCTGGAACGCACGGCGCTCGTCACGCGACATTTCCAGCAAGAATGCAGGACCTTCCTCCTGCATAGCAGTGACAATCTGACGCATGGCCAGCAGGGTGTTCTCGCACATGCAGTAGCTCATGTTAGGGTAGTTGCTCATCTCTTGCTCCTTTGTTTCAGTGTTTGTAGTATAAGCTCAATCAAAGACCCTGTCAACCGAAAGGTTATTTGATGCCTAGGTCGAACTCGAGCTTGATGATCTGATCGCGGATACGACGCAGGCGGGTGATGTTGATGTTAGAGCCCCGCAGGATAGCATCGTATTGCTCTTTGAGCCGAGCCAGCTTGGTGTGTGCGTTCATCATGTCTGTAGTATATGCTCAAACAAAGACCCTGTCAAGCCTCGGGTTAATAGTCTGCCACTAGGTGGCCGTTGTTGTCGCGCCACACAAAGACCTTGGTCACAGCCATACCTTTGTCAGCGTCCTGATCCGGGTAGACAACCTTGTAGGCAAACTGCCCGCCGTTGGTAATACCCACAAACTCTGAACGCAGCACAGAGTCCTTGGGATAGCTCTTGCGTAGCAGCTTCTCCAAGGTAATAGTATCCAAGTAGGCACATTGACGCAGGGTTTCAGCGGTAATCATCACTTGCCCTCCAGCGAGCGAAGCTCATCAAGTTCCATTTCAATATTTGCGGCAACTTCGCCGAGCTTTTCGACGTAATCTTCCATTCCGTCCACAGACAGCAGCTCTCCGATAGCCCCATCAATCCCAGCAAGGGCAAGCTCTAGCTTCTCTACGTAGTCTTCCATCGTTGCTCCTTTAGTGTCTGTGTAGTATAACAAAAAAGGGCCCGGGTGTCAACCACAGGCCCTAAAAACCCTAGGAGCAGTAGGGTTATTCTTGGTTCTCGTCTTCGTATTGGGCCATCTCTTCAGAGATGCCAAAGTAGTCATCCAGCTCTTCACCAATTGCATCACGCACCGTGTTGGAGTTCAGGTCTCCCAGCTGATAGGTGTTCTCACCGTATTCAGAGTCCCAAGTTCCAACAAATGCCATGCCGGGCTCGTAATACTTGGCTTCGATCTCAAAGCCCAGCTCTACCAACTTCTGATATGCTTCGATGGGCGGCGACCAGGCACTGTCAAAGGATGCGGTCAGGGTGTAGTCGTCGACCCGTTCAACATTTTCCAGGTTGAAGTCCCACTTGGTGCCCCAGTTGGCAATGTTCCAGTCATACCAGTCCTTGGCTCCATACTTGGCAAGGTTTTCTGCTTGCTGGGCCTCTAGGGCTCGTTGCTTCTCAGTATCGCCAAACGAACCAGCCACGGTCTCAGTCAGAGCCTGTGGAGTAGGAAGGAACTCCATGAGCAGACCGTCGCTGTGCTGAGCACGATCGATCATTGCAGGATCCTTGTGACGCAGGGTCACGCCGTTGAAACACCAGTTAGGCATAGTTTTCTCCTTAGATTATGATGTAAGCATGGCCCGGATCAAGCACATCACAGGTCTCGTCCGCGACATTGAAGGGATAGTCTTCTACCACAGGGTAGAACTCGTCCGTGCCTTGCACATAGACAGTGACCGTGTCTTGCAGGCGCTCCTTAGGCAAGGCCTGCAGATTCTCAATCAGTTCTGCGTAGGTCATTTAGATCTCCTCAGGAAGGTAGGCTTCAAGAACACTATCGGGCAGATGTGCAATCAGTTCTTGGATTGCGGTCATATCCCCATTGTCAACATCTCGTTCGATCTGCTCGAGCACATCGTCAATCAACTGCTCGCGAATAGTCTTGGCCATAGTTTACTCTCCTACACGATCGTAGAAAGCGGTCTCAACGAACTTGAAGATCTGATCTCTGCTGCCCCAGGAATCAGCAGGCATCTGGTTGTAGACATACCGGACAATGTCAGGAAGAGCAAGGAGGTTCTCACTGTCTGCACGGCCCACAGCACCGAACAGATCGTTGCTGAGCACAGCCATTAGGAACCCGCCGGGCAGCATCTTGTGCTCGACATAGCGGTCCAGGGCGGCCTTAGTGTGTGCTGGAATCATCATTGCTCCTTGTTTGCTAGTGTCTGTGCAGTATAGCATCAAACAGAAACCCTGTCAAACACTCGGTTTTCGTTCATCTTCTTGATGACTTCCTGCTCCTGCTTCTGCGTAGCACGAACCATGTCATCAATGAAAGCTCGCTGATACTTCTTGGGGATCATGCCCAGCATCTGCACTGACAAGCTCTGCAGGTAGCCTGCTTCAAAGGCGTGATCACCGTAGTTCTTACGAGCCGCATCGCTGAAGGCTTTGAGCACAATGCTGAAGGTCTCTTGGTTGTCGGACTTGAACATCTCAGCTCCTTAGTGTGTAAGCCTTAATTATACGGTGGTTTTACCAGTTCGTCAACCCCAAGCCTTGATCAACCCTACAGCCATTGTGGCTAATGCTACAACGTTGACAGCCATCTGTGGCTTATTTGCCACACGGATAGTCCAGATGAAGAAGAGAACCGTGCCTACTGCAAAGGCCGCAATATTCCAAAAGTCCCTGTGGTAGGCACTGCCCAAGGTGTTTAAAACGTGCCCAGCGCCGATAAAAAAGGCGCCTGCCCACTGTAGGATTTCATTCAACTTCTGCATACTTCTCCACACGCTCTTCCAAGCAAAGCTCGACCAATTGATCCTTCAGGTCCAAACCTGCTTCCACGGCCTCTTTCATAGCTTCGTGGATCAGGTCCTCTGCGGTGCCGTCTTTGAGCACCTCGCTGGCGTCTTCATACAAACAACCGCCAAGATAGGAACTGCCCAACAGATGCTCACCGAGCAGCACCCGCACCCGCAGCATGAACCAGTCCAGCTCGTAGCTGTTGACCTTACGCTCCATGTCTGCGATATCGTAACACGTATCATCGAAGCAGTCACGCAGGGCGATGTCCTCCCAGGTCTTGTCAACGACAATGTCAAAACCCTCACGCTGGTAACGAGCCAGCTCTTCGTAGTGTCGCATTGTGAGCTCCTAATTAATAGTGATGACGCGAACCAACGTAGTTGAAGTCGTCCATGGGATCGTAGTCCTCGTCCTCATCCTCGTCTTGCTCGTCAGCGGGCAGGATGTCGTTGCTGCGGCACATGTCTTTGACTTCGTCCTCGCTCATGTAGGCAAGACACATCTCTGCAACGGTCTTGGGATCCAGGGAACCCTCGTCGATCATGTCCAGCACCATGCAGGTGTATTCACGGGTCTTGCGATGATTAAACATGTCAGCTCCTTTGTGTTTCAGTGTAAGTGTATTATACGGTCATTCGACGTTGATGTCAACCGTGACGTCGCTGAGCTTGCCTTCTTTGTCGTAGTCCAAGCGCCGCACCTTGGCCGTGAACTTGACTTCACGCAGGAACTTCTCAAGCGAGAGACGCAGATCAGCGATGTGATCCTCTAGCATGTCCAAGGCCACTTCGTTGAGTGCTTGGAAAGCCCGCTCAACTTCGTCCTTGGTCTCGTATTCCTCGGGCATGTCGCAGATCATGTCGGTGTTGCCTTCTGCTACATTGACCATGAGCATGATCGCCATTTTGCGGATTGCATCGGGCTGGCTATACAGAACGCCGTTGGTCTTAACGGTCTCGATGTTGTCGGGGTAAACGATCATCTCTGTGCTCCTGTGTGTTGCTGTCTATGTGTGTATTATAGCGCCTCCCGGCGCAGTGGTCAACCAATAACCAGCATGTTTGCAGGGACTTTCCAACGGCCGCTACCCGTGTTCACAGTGACGAACTTCTGGGCGATCTTCTCGACAGTGCCCTTGTAGGTCATGCCCGTCTTAGAGCTAGTGAACGAAACTGCGGCACCCAGGCTCAGAGCCCGCTTCTGCGTCTTGACCAACGAAGCGCGAGCGAACTTGATGGCGTCAATCATGCTGGAGAGTTCCACATCTGTCCAAGTGCCAAACATGATAGCAGAGTTGATTTGCTTGATGTCCATTGCTTGCTCCTTTGCAGTGTTTAAGCCATTATTATATGGTAAAACCAAAGTCCTGTCAACCACTAAGGTTATTCGTAGTCCTCGTCAAAGACGTCAGCTTCAAGGTCAAATAGGCAGTCCTCATTGTGCTCTGCCCACTCTGCCAAGCCCACAGTCCGCGGATCATGCACAGCCTTCATCTGCCACAGAGCAGTGTTCAGCTCTGCAACCTTGACCTTGACCTGCTCAAATGCCTGCTCTTTAGTCATCACATGCTCCAGTAGAGTTCGCTGGAAGGATCGCATGAGCGGGGAGTGTCATGCGCTATCTGCACCAACTCCCCGGTCATCAAGTTCCGAACCCACTTGGTCGTGGGCACATACTCAAAGCGGAACTGATCCACAGTGTAGAGCCCGCCCAGCAAGAGCTCCTGCACTTCACGAGCCATGCCCGCTTCGTCTCGTCCCTGCCAAACAGTGGTAGAGAACAGGCGCTCTCCCTGCTTGCAACGGCGGTCCCGCTTCCATATGTAGAGCGTCCAATCTTGCTTCATTGCCTTGCTCCTTAGTGTCTATGTGTGTATTATACAGCCGGTTTTACCAACTGTCAATCCCCACGGCAGTCAGTGTTCAGTGTGGGCTTGACTTCACGGCGGATGCGGACTTCTTCCCGGTGTGCAGGCGCCTTACCACGAACCACAGCATGGACCACGATCTCAATCTCGTCCTTAGACTCCAACTCACGCAGAGCCACACACAGAGCCCAGTCCTTGCTTTCCTTTTTAGCACGATAGAAGTGCTTGGCAGCACGAGCCCGCACCGACTTCAATACAGTGCTCTCAGTCTTTGCAGTGACCCCAATGTAGTTCCCACCTGCGACACGCAGTTCGTAGATGATGTGATTGCGGTCTGCTCGCTTCTTGCGGGGAGTGTTTTTTGCGTCCATGTGTGTATTATAGCCCCAAACTGTCCCAGGCGCAACCAAAGACCCTACACCTCGCAGGGTCTTTGATTATTATACTTTAAACAAACTCAATTAATTCCGTCCGCAGATGCTGCTTTGCAGTTTTAATAATACGCTGTTTATCTGCTTCAAATGTTTCGTAATTAAATTCCCCGCTTACAAAATCGCATTTAACGGGAAACTTCCAAGTGCCTTTTTCTGTCTTTTCCGTAACATTAAATGCCATTTTAATTACATAAGTTTCCTTGTTTTTATTATAGATAATCTTTGCTTTTGCAGTATTAGCAACATAGATATCTGCTTTTGCCATAGTGTGCTCCTTGCTGTGATAGATGTATTATAGCACCATTTTGGCTATCACAACCATTAACCCGCCACATCATAGGGTCTTTGTTGTGATTCCGCCACACCGCCCGGCACTCCGCGACCTGTGGATAAGCTGTGGATATGTGGATAACAAGCTGTGGATAACTCAGACCTGTGGATAAGCTGTGAACAAGCTGTTGATAACCTGTGAATAACTTCTAAGCTGTGGATAAGCTGTGGACAAAAAGAAACCCGATACCTTACTCAGATACCGGGTTTCACTGTAGATGCTATACTAGGCAAGTCTCCCATATAGCACCCGATCGCCTTGTTCCTGTCCGTTCTACGGGGCGAGCCTTTGCCACGGGCACTGGCCAGCGACTCGTATATGTGATACGCACTGTCTAGAACTGAGCTCACAGTCCGTCGAGATCCCCCACCACGCCCGCGGCTGATCTCACTATCCGGATTCTGATATTCACATATACTACGGTTTCTACAGTGTATATAGTATAGCACAGTGCGGGCCGTTGGGCAAGTTTTGGGGCAAAACCCTTGGAATACTAGGGAAATATGTGGCATTTTTGCGGCATTTTTGGCTCACTTTGGGGCGCTTTTTGGCCTATTTTGGAGCCATTCTGTGGCATTTTGACAACGGTTTGGCCAGGTTTTTTAGGGTAGAAAGAATCTGAGGCCCATGGTGATGAGAGGCTATCGTAAAATGGTTTTCAACTATTCTCCACAGCCCCTCCACTAATCCCCAATAGTTCTCCACCCTGCCCCTCAGGCCACCCACTCTAGATCTCACTGTATATGCTATATGCGTGTATATGCACACATGCGTATAGCGGGGTTTTCGGTTCTAGCCTAATCCCTTACAGCGGGGTTTTTACTCTGTATAGATTTAGATCTTTGTGCTAATTCTAGATCAGCTCTAGCGGGGTTTTTGGTCACGTAAATATCTGTCTAGCTTATAGCAATAGACTTTTACATATACAATAATGGCTTTGAAACTTAACAGTGCTCGCTTTGATCGATCTGCTCTACCACACTTTTGTTACGGAGATAATAAGAGTCTCTTTATGCGTAACTTTATCACACAGCCCGAGGATTGGCCTTGGCGTCATAGTCCTGTGCAGTATAATCTAAATAGTCAGGGCTTTCGTTGTCCTGAATGGGATTCTATAGATTGGGCTAATAGTATCTTATGCTTTGGTTGTTCGATGACCTTTGGAGTAGGCGTAAATGGTCCTGATACTTGGGTTGAACAACTGGGCAAGTTAACTGGACTAGCACCCGTAAATCTAGGATGGCCCGGGGCCAGTGTTAGCTTTATTTGGGCCAATACACTTGAGCTACAGCAGAGTGGGATTCGTCCTCGTGCTGTGGTATATTACTGGCCCGATGCGCTTCGTGTTGCTGAGTTCATAGAGGGGAGAGAAGTCTATAATTGGGGCGTATGGGATGAGACCCAGCCCAAACGTCCATGGGCGGGCAGTCTGGGTAAAGTATGGTTGGAGCGGGACTATCATGCACTACAAATGGCCCGCTATCAGATCAGCAGTGTTAGTTGGACTTGTCCTGTCTTACATCTAACCTGGGCCTTTGATGACATCTATCAGGACTTGGCCCAGCATCTGCATATATTAGAGGACTACGGGCGAGATCTGGGTCATCCCGGGCCCCGCAGTCATGGGTTATTTGCCCAGCAGGCCCTGGCTCGTCTTAGAATTTAACCCAACGCCAGTGCTGCCCATGCACTGGTGTGAGCCCTATGTGGCTGCGGGGGATAAAGTAGCGATCTTCGCCCAGAGCCAGTTGATCTACTAGGTTGGCTATACAGCTATCCACACAGACAATGCTCTGGGCACCGTCCAAGATGCCAATCCAATCAAATATGCTCTTTGACTGAGACTCTACGTAGACAGTCTGCCACCCTGTGGGTATGATACCTGGGTCAAAAGCTGCCCTATGATCGCTGCCCTCTAGGTGTATGACAGCATAGTCAGGGTTGGTGATTACTCGATCACGCAGAGCCTGCTCACGATCTGGGTGACGTGTAAGGCATTCTGCTAGAGTCCATTTCTTATGGAAGGGCACGCCGGCCTTGATGTATTTGTATTGATCAAAACTGGTATGCTGGAAGTAAAGCTCTTCACTGAACTCCGGGTGTCCAGTTAGGGCCTGATACAAGGGCAGGACCTCGTCTACTTTGAGGTTACCCAGGCGTTCCATGGGCACGTCATAGAAGAAGCTACCCCGGGGGTCTGTGGGCACAGGAACCCATTTGACCCAGGGCACATAGTCCACAACATTGTCCATGAATATGTCGCAGATGGGCCATACGATGTCCCAACCCTCGTCGTGGTAGTGTTTCGCTATAGGTAGGGCAATTAGAATATCACCCAGGCCCCGACTCTGTATGATGCCCAGACGTTTACGATTAGCCATTAGAAGTAGTCTCCCTGTTCGTGAAAGTAGCACTCGTTGCGTTCCAAGGGCAGGTCGTCACGGGCCTCGCAGGCGTAGGGCACACCCAGGCCTATGGCCACGCTGAGAGCCACTGATTGATTACCGATAAACTGCTCTGCACCTGCAATGACCTGTGCTAGCTCCAAGAGGTTCTGGGTAGGGTGGTATTCTATCTTCCACCCTGTAGAGGCTTCAAAGGCCCGGTGCTCTTCGGGTAGGCCCACAAACACACTGCTTTCCGGAACACCCTGCTCACACCATTGGTTCCATAGGTAGCTGTTTTCTCTGGGTAGCCAACGCTGGGTTCTGTTTATAACAAAGCTGGCACCAGAGGGGGTAGTCTTTTCTGGAACTGTTAGCCAAGGGGTTTGTCGTAGGCTGGCCCACTGCTCTTTGGGAAATCCAAAGGTATGTGCATAGATATCCACATAGTTGCCCGGGTGGCCCACAAACGCAGGGCGGAAACGATCCAGGTTATGGGTAATTTCTGTGGTTTGGGGGTCTAAGATTTCAAAGCGGCTGATGTAGTCCTGGGCCAGCATGAAGTCCCGCATGAAGTCAAAGTCTTGTTGGTTCATGCGACCCTGGTGGAAGGGTGTGGGTTTGCTACCGTAGTAGTATTGTCCAATCCAGTCTACCTGATTGAGGTGTAGATAAAATTCCCCACCCCCTAGTGCTCGCACAATGGGTAGACTGTAGACTAGGTCACCTAGGGTGCCCGAATGTTTAAATTTTTTGGTCATAGTTGGTCTGCTTTACAATTATATAGGTATTTAATTTTACACGAACTTGGGACCTGTAAACCAGAGAACTAGGCTGGCTCGACGCCCACTGGTAACAGGCGTTACCCTATGTAAAATGAAACTTGGAAACATTATAGCAGATCCCAAGGGTTGTGGTATAGTCTTAGCAGACCCTAATTGTATTTGAAATTCGCCACCTTGATATTCTTCAGGTGCTGTCAGTGGAATTACCACGCTGAGTTTTCTTTGTTCGCCGCTTATTGAATCAAAAAACAGATCTGTGTGCCAATCATAGTGATCACCGTTTGAATCATAGACTGTGTATTGTATTTGGTTGCAGCCCCATAGATCGAATCCCCAGTGGCGTGTGTTTGCATCAGTGACTAGGTTAAATATTTTTTGAAATATCCAATGGTTCTCGGGTGTGCTTTTAAAAAAGCTCTTTTGTCCTTGCCGTTTTGATATAATCTGTTGTTTACCTTCTCCTACTAGAGCCGCGTCTAGTTCTAGAGAAGCGCAGTATTCTTTAAATTTTTCTATGTCGTCAGTGCTAAATGCTCGTTCGTAGAGCCTATGCGAGGACATGACTTTCTCTCTATCGGCGTAATTGGTCAGCAGTCTTTTCATTATGTTATTTAAAAATGATATTTTTCCGGAAGAATGTTTCTGAATAAATATCCAATATGAGCTACCCATTTACTTCCGGAACCACAATTGTTGTTGGAGATTTTAATGATATCAGAGCCACGGTCAACGATGTTCTAGGCCTAGGGTCTAACGGCTATGGCTATCCTAATCTAAATTCTAGAGATGTTAGCACAAGCACCATAATTCGTGCTTCTGATTGGCAAGGATTGCTTGCAGATATTAATATTATTGCTGAGCATCAGTCGAACATTACTACATCGACCACTGTGCTAGCACAGACCACAGCTACAGCAGCTAAAACAAACACACTCTATGAATACTCGCAGTATCTATCACAAGAGCCACATAGATACATTGCACACCCTACTCAACTTAGTCCAAAAGATGATACCAATGGAAGATCTACCAGTTCGGGCATTTGGAGTGTGCTCACACAGGTAACCAAGGCAAGTTGGCCTACTGAGCTTATCGCACGTTACTTCTTTAATGCAGGGGGTAGCATACAGGTCAACAGCAGTCATCTAAACAACAGCACGGGCACTGTTGCAACAGTCTGGAGAAATTTAATTAACGGATTAGGAACCTATACCTACTCTAGAAACGAATTTGTAAATCATGAGTCTACTGGGACTATAGTAACCGCAGCACCGCCCTATAATTATGTTCAGTATAAGGTAACAGCTACCCGTGGAGCGGATCTAAAGAGTGTTACTTTTAGAGTTGACTATATCACAACAGGCAGCAACTTCTTGGTAAGTCCTGATGCGGCTACATGGTATATTGATATAGCAGGAGTTCCAGTTACTCCTCCAAGTCCGTCTGATGCGCCTGCTCCAGCTGACGCACCTGCTCCAGCTGATGCGCCTGCTCCTTCTGATGGAGACTTTACCCCAAGTCCGTCTGATGCCCCAAGTCCGTCTGATGCCCCTGGACCAGCTGATGCGCCTGGACCGTCTGATGGAGGACTGTCTGATACTGATGCAGCAGATACAGGTGATTCAACAGGACTTGCATAAAATATCTTCTAGAATGTTTAAAATATGGATTTGAATTTAAAAAGAGAAAATCTTAGAAAACACATCATTAACAAAGGAATCATACTTGGAGAATATGCCCCAAAGAAAAACTCGAGAATAATGTATGATAGTCGAGAAGCTCTTTTAGGTGGAAATTATCTAAGTGTAGCCGCAGAATTAATTTGGGATAAGATTAAAAAATATGAACCAACTTATCTAATAGGTTCCGGTGTTGCAGCACACAATTTAATGTTGTCTGTAAAAGTTATTGCAGAATTAGAAGGACATAATCTCAGTGTCTTACTTAATAGAGGCGAGAGAAAAACTACAAATCGTCAGAGGCTGATAGAAGGTCCTAGGCCTTCTAAAACAGACCGCGCTGTATACATTGACGATATAATGAACACTGGAGCAACTTGGGCTAAAACTCAGTCTGCTCTAAAAGAAGAAGGAATTGCTCTTTCTATTGTTGCAATTTGTGTTCTCTTAGATTTTTGGAACTACAAAGGAACACGCCGCATGGAAGTCTTAGGATTTCCTATAGAGCGAATATTTTATAGACATGACTTTGGCGACACAAGACAAGATCCCAAAAATGCCGAACTAATTGAAACATTGGCCTGGAGAAGTCTTGCACATAATCAATGGATTGAATGGTATAAGGCTCCACCTTATATTTTTGAAGATAAAGTCTACTATGCTAATGATCGCCATGAAGTATATTGCCATGATTTGGAAACTGGAGAAATCATTTGGGAATATAGAGGGCCTAAACCTTGGCAGGAAAAAGGAACTTGTTCAGTTCTTCGAATAGTAAATGGTATTTTATATTTTACCAGTTACGACGGTAGTCTAACCGCAGTTTATGCAGACACAGGGGAAGTTAAATGGAAAAAACATCTAGACATGTTTATGCATGGGACTCCGTGGATTGATGAGCAACGGCAACAAATCTATGCAGGAACCGAAGGCGGCATTCAAAATAGAAGAGGAGATATAGTTTGTCTTGATCTCGAAACAGGACGAACAAAATGGGTATTTCCTACAATGCATGTTGTTCCTTGTAGCCCTAGGTTAATAGGAGACAATGTTATCTGTGGAAGCAATGATGGATACCTATATTCTATCAATGCAGATACTGGACAGTTTGTATTCAGTGTTAAGACAGGAGAAGTTAAAGGTAGAGTAAACTACATCGACGATGTGATAATTGCCTGTGCAGAAGATGGAAAGTTACATGGTATAAGTCAGGATGGTGCAATACTTTGGACAAGGAATTGTGGAACGGGATCTCATCATCAGTTTTTGCCCGTGCATCGATCTTCTAAACTTGTTATTATAGGTAACTCAGATGGAATGATAGCTGCCTATGATAAAGATGGAACACAAGTTTGGATAAGAAACCTGCGTGATAACATTGCATGGAATATCACTCTCAAGGAAGATGAGCTAATAGTGCTAACCAGTGTTGCAGGCCATTTGTATCAATTAGATCCGGCAACTGGTAATAAATTAAAATATCAAAAACTATCTTACATAACGAGGGCACCTTGTGATTTTAATTCAGAATACATTGCAATCAACTCATCTGCCAAAGGCCTTTATATCTACAGGAGAAAACATGACTAGAATGAAGTTAGATGTAGAGACTCTTCGAGTCATCTACTTTACAAAAAATCAGGAAGAAGTATTACATAATTCTCCTCACACACTGGATTACGATTATCGCTGGGATCTCCCAGAAAACATGACTCTTGACAATTGTTGGAATTGGACTTTAAGAGGAGACAAGTTGGTTAACACAGAAACGGCAAATCGTTCTGTTAAAACTCTTTTAGACAACAACAAGGCAGAAGTAAAAAAACTTTTAATTAAGAGAATTAACACAGTCCGACAGTCTCTTCTAAGCAGCTATAACGGTGGAGATTATTTAAGAAATTTAAAATTAATTGCAGTCGAAAAGGATGAAACATTATTCCTAGAAAAACTAGCCAAAGCAGCAAATGTAAGCGTCGAGCGTTATAAAAAATGGGTTCTGGATAAAAAGACCGTAGTAGATGCTGCTCTAAAAGCTACTGAAATTAACAAAGAATATTATCAGCGATTGATCAATGAAGTATTGACTAACGAAGACTTGTTCCTTTTAAGAGATGAGTTTAATAATGCAGATCTAACTAAGATTCAAATGCCATGAAACTGGTCGACTTTATAAATTATCGAAAAGATAAAAAAGATATTGTATTAAAAACTGATTTCAAAGTTCAGGATCTAAAATCTCTCCAAGACTTTTTTCGAGACGAAGTAAAAACTCTAGAAAAAACTCTACAAGGCGGTAAAAAGTTCCACGGCGGTTGGAGTATTCAAAGCGATACAGGACATTTTATTGATGGATGGCAACCTGGAAGCGCGGTCTTAAGTAAAGATGAAACTGGTAAAGTAATAGTTGATATTGAGAAAAGAAAACAAATGTTCCCAAATGGCTTTGCATTTGATATCCCGACAGAGATATGCAAGGGCCCGGCAAAAGATTTAATAGTTCAACTTTATGATCAGGGATTTGCAGCTAAGAGAACAAGATTTTCTGAACTAAACCCAGGACATGCTGATACTTGGCATTTCGATAACGGAAATGAATTTTGGCGCGGCCACATTGCAATAGAAACAGATTACGAAAATCTTTTTAGATTTAGGGAAAACGGAAAAGTAATTGGCTGTCATATTCCTGCAGATGGTTATCTATATCTAGTTAATATTTCTTTTGAACATTCAATTATAAATGCAGGTAAAAAGAATAGAACTCATATCATTACAGACAGCGGAAAGGATATTAGAGACTTTAGAGTAAATGTTGAATCCTATCTAAGAATCTAAGTCAATAAATATAAAAACTTGGAAAAAATATGGCGGCAATTACCTTTTCAGTAATAAACAACGGTGCTTCAACAACAACGGTAACCAGTATCGTTTTTTCGTCGCCTACAGGAATTCAGCATGTTGCTAATCTTTCTAATTTTGTAGGCGGAAGCTCAGCATTTACAGGTCCCACTTTTACTACAAACACACCGATAGATCCTTTAGATATTGCACAATTTACTCTTGACTATACATATCTTTCCGGAGGTGTTGGAACAAAATTAGGTAATGTCTACGTTTATAATGAAGCAGGCGGAAATGCTACGGTTTTTACAACAGTTATAGTTTACGATACTACAATTCCTCCACCCCCTACTGATACTGGTGATACTGGCGGAGATTTCCCTCCGGGGGGTTATGACTTTTCTCCTGGACCTGCTGACGGACCTGCTGACGGACCAGCTGACGGACCTGGAGATGGACCTTCTGATGGACCTTCTGATGGAACTGATGGTGCTACTGATGTCGGTGACGGTGTTGCTGACGGAACCGATACATCTGGGCAAAACGATACAGATGGAACCCCTGATGGAACTGATGCCGATGGCACTGACGGAACCGATGGCGCTACTGACGGCGCTACTGACGGCGCTACTGACGGCGCTACTGACGGCGCTACTGACGGCGCTACTGACGGAACTGCTAGTGACGGAACTGCTAGTGACGGCGCAGGTGACGGCGCAGGTGACGGCGCAGGTGATGCATAACGAGGATTGAATAAATGCCAGCAACTAATTTAACGGTAATAACATCTATAGGCCATGTAACTTCGAGAGATGCTGTAGTTTCAATTCCTCCTTTTATTCAAACTATTCAAAAATTGTCTAGCCCGCCTACTGCTGAAATAGTTCCTCCTCCTAAACTTATTTCAGTAAGTTCATTAAGCGATTTTGTATTTCAACCTTTTACAACCAGCGATGGACAAAATGTTGTTATTACAAATATTGGTTCTGATACCATAACTATTTCAACAATAACATTTAGCCCGTCAGTTGTAACTCCTGTTCTTTCAACTGGATTTCCAACAACTTGGCCGTATACAATTAATCAAGGTAACAATTTAACTTTTGAATTAAAATACTATTCAACCCAGTCTGGAATCTTCAATAACTCGGTCACTATTGTTAGCGACTACGATCTAGGCCCTTATACATTTCCATCAAGGCAGGTCGTTAATAAAGAATTTAGTTACAATGTGAGTCCTTCTCCAGTGAGTGCTTTTATTGATAATATCGGAGTATCCACTTCAACTACCTTAATAATTTCACCAACTGAACTTAGTCAGCTGTCTGGATTTAAAATTGACAATCTCGAATCATCTTTAAATTATTCTAACGGCTGGGAAATTCTCAATACAACAGTATCAGAAGGAGAAGGTTTTGTAACTGTTAGATTTGATGCCGACAATGTAGATAATCAAAACGGTGTTTATACTTCTGTATTAACTCTTTCTTCTGGTGGTGTTTCAGAAACAGTTAACTTACAAGCAACAGTAGAAATCGACTACACTAAATTTTATAATCTTGCACAATGGATTAGCCCTATATCTCCACATAACAGTATTATTGGTATCAGTTATGATATAATTAATGGAGAAAAAACTCTAACGATCGGTGTCGGTATGGGTGGAGATACCACACCTGATTATGATGCAGGAGGAGACGAGTATTTAGATATTAGAAACTTAGGAATAGGAACAGATAATGTTTACTCGCCATACCCTCATTGGGCAGAAGTTTACAGATTTAAAAATTTAGGAAATGGAATTGCTAGAACTTATCTAAGTGGAGCCAAAGATGCCGATAACGTGTATTTGTATCAACAGAAATTTACTGATGGTAGAAATTACGGGCACTACTTTGGAACTGAAAGATCTTATGAATCTATGTTTATTGTTCAAGATGACGGACAGGGCAATTTAACTATTTCTTTAAACAATTTAAGAGAATTATCTGACGATAGTAGATTCAATGTCACGCTTGACAATTTAACTAGAGCGTTCCAGTATTACAGTGGAGTCGATTCCGGCGGAGGTCGAATTATCAATCTAGTCCAATATCCGATTTCTCCAATTATATCTCCTCCTGCTCCTGCTGCAACTACTTCTACAATTACACCAGTAGGTGAAACAAGAACAAATCTATTTAGAGGTATTCGATACACACATAAAAATGTATCTAAAACAGCCACAGCAGTATCTAGTCCAGGTTCGACTTCAATATCTCTTAACACTATTTTTGGTTTAGTAACAGGAGATATAGTAAGGACTATCGGAACATTCACTGTAGAAGGCAATGTGCTGGCCATTTCAGGTATATCAACGTTGACAAATACTGTTACTCTATCTAGAGCAATACCAGACAATATTACTGTTTCTACAGGAACCGCTGTAATATTTAAAAATCCAGTTTATATCGACACTTCATTAATTGACATGACAGGTAATCAATTTAGTTACCTTGAAGATAACTACTAAGATAATTAGTAGCAAATGAAGATCGAACAACTATACAAACCTTTACCTGAGCAAATACAAGCCGTAGAGTGGACCGGTGATGCAGAAGCGTATGACTGTCATTTATACGAGCTCGGTCAATCAAATTCTAAATCTCTAGTAGTAAACCCTTTTTTAAGCGACTCTCTACTGGTTCATTATATTGAAGAAATCCCAGAAACTGAAAAATGCGTAGTTTGGACCCACAACGACGAATGGGTCGCCAAACTATTTTCAGAGGGATGGACTCCAGAAGTAGGCTACGAAACTATTAAATTAGTAAAACCAAAAATAGTTTGGAATAGAAATCCCGATATCGACAAATTGATGAAATTTGAAGATGATCCGTTTGGCTCGTTTGAACCTGAGCCTTGGGACAGAAACTATAAACATGTTTGGTATATTGATCCGAGATTTAATCCTTTACCGGATAAAGTTTGGATAGTAAGTTGCCAACCTATGGGTAGACCCGTTCAAGGAACAAAAGAGATGGGGTTTTTAACTCCCGATGTTACTGTAGAATTTAATGACCATCTACCTGACCTAGGCATTGACATAGATGATTGTTGCCCTCCATTTTGGGAACTGGCCAGCGAGTGCGCCTACGAACTAGACCCTATCCATCAAACAGGTGAAAGACTGTGGGTAGTAAAGTTTACACCAAACTATAGAAAGCCTCGCGGTTGGAAATGGTTAGGTGTTATTACCCCACAGTATAAGATAGAACATAATCCTGATTTACCAAAGTTAGATTACGAGATAGACTATATTGTTCCGTGGCATGACCTAGGTTTTGAACATGTATGGATGTTAGATCGTAAACATTTGCAGAATGGTGAAGATGATATTTGGGCTGTAAAGATTAAATTTTTAAAAGATGTTGAGGGTGAAAAAATTGTAGACTACATTACCCCTGAAGTTTACCTAGAATACAATAAAGATCTTCCCGATCTTGATTACCTAATTGAATATGAAATTCCATGGCATGACCTAGGTTTTGAACATGTATGGATGTTAGACCGTAAGCATCTACAGCACGGGGAAGATGATATCTGGGCTGTAAAAGCTAAGTGTTTAAAGAAAACTAAAGGAACCAAGGTAATAGGTGAAGTTAGTCCAAATATTACCTTAGAGTATAACAAAGATCTTCCCGATCTTGATTACCTAATTGAATATGAAATTCCATGGCATGACCTATCGTTTGAGCATGTATGGATGTTAGATCGTAAACATTTGCAGAATGGTGAAGATGATATTTGGGCTGTAAAAGCTAGGTGTTTAAAGAAAACTAAAGGAACCAAGGTAATAGGTGAAGTTAGTCCAAATATTACCTTAGAGTATAACAAAGATCTTCCAAAGTTAGAATACACTATAGATTATGAAATTCCTTGGCATGATCTATCATTTGAACACGTATGGACGTTAGACCGTAAGCATCTACAGCACGGGGAAGATGATATCTGGGCTGTAAAGGCCAAATGCTTGAAGAAGACCAAGGGCACAAAGATAATAGGAGAAGTCAGTCCTAACGTTGTTTTTGAATACAACAAAGATCTTCCAAAGTTGGAATACACTATAGATTATGAAATTCCTTGGCACGACCTAGCGTTTGAACATGTGTGGATGTTAGATAGGAAGCATTTACAGAATGGAGAAAATGATATTTGGGCAGTGAAGATAACCTGCACCAAAGATCCTGCGGGAACAAAGGATGTAGGCACAGTGAGCCCTAACCTAAAGCTAGAAGTTAATCCTGAGCTTAGAGGTTATGCGTTTGATGTTAGTTACGATATTCCTTACTATGACTTTTCTTTCTTGCATGTCTGGACACTGGATGCAAGTTACACCAATGATCAAGAAATCTGGGCAGTAAAACTAAAGGCCGCAAATTCTGCCAGCGAATGGAAAGATATGGGCACAATCGAGCCTTCGTCTTTTATTTCTTATAATCCTGCTCTTAAAAATCTAAGAATTGACATTGACTATAAAATTCCATATCATGATAGGAAGTATGTGCATGTTTGGTATTTGGATACAGCATACACTAACGGAGAAAAGATCTGGGCCGCAAAGATGCAAGCATCGGACAAAGCCTCAGGTCAAAAAGAAATGGGCTACGTAACACCTATCTTCCCGGATTGTATTGATGTTATATTCATAAGCTATAACGAACGAGATGCTGAAAAGAACTGGCAGCGTGTTTTAGAAAAAGTTCCACAGGCTAAACGTGTTGACGGCGTTAAGGGCATATTTGAAGCACATAAAGCCGCTGCCAAGCTGGCAACTACAGACATGTTCTATGTAGTAGATGGAGATGCATACCTAACAGATGATTGGTCATTTGATTTCCAACCAGGCATTTTTGATAGAGACTGCACCTATATTTGGTATTCAAAGAATCCAATTAATAGTTTGACCTACGGCTACGGAGGTGTTAAACTATTTCCACGTAAGAAATTATTAGAACTAAAAAACTGGAGCACACTCGATTTATCGACATCAGTCACTGAAAAAATTAAGATAGTTGAAAAAGTAAGCAACTATACATATTTCAACACAGATGCATTCTCTACATGGAGAAGTGTATTTAGAGAATGTGTTAAACTGTATGTTAACAATTACAATCATCCAGAAACGTTTGAACATCAGTTTAGACTTGATCAGTGGTTAGAAGTAAAAGACAACACAGAGTATTCCGATATTGTTCTTGATGCAGCAAAAAAAGCAATCAAATTTGCCGAAGCTAACATTAAAAACAAGAAAGAACTAATCAAGATTAACGATAGAGATTGGTTAGAATCTCAATTTAAAAACACAAAGGTTTGATATGGCAGAGAAAAATAAAAAGCTAATTGATGTTAAAGCTCAATTAGATACTGTAAGCTCTACATTTTGTATTGCTAAATGGAAGCAAGTAACCATGCACTTGCAAAACGGAATGACTCACAGTTGTCACCACCCGAGTCCGCATGTAATTCCTCTTTCGGAAATTAAAAGAAACCCTACAGCTCTGCACAACAGTGAGTTTAAGAAAGAACAACGTAAACTAATGCTCGAAGGCAAGCGACCAGAAGAATGTGACTACTGCTGGCGTGTTGAAGATGATGCACAGCCTGACAGCTTTAGTGATCGAATCTATAAGAGTGCAGACCGTTGGGCACTTCCCTACCTAAATGATGTTGCTAGCAAGCCTTGGGATGACAACGTAGATCCTAGCTATGTTGAAGTTAGCTTTGGAAACGTCTGTAACTTTAAGTGCAGCTATTGTGCCCCTCACATCAGTAGCAAGTGGATGGAAGAGATTGAGCAATTTGGACCATACCCGACCAGCTTCAATTACAATAATCTAGAGTATCTCAAAGCCAATAATATGATGCCTATCCCTAACAGGGCAGAGAATCCATACGTTGATGCCTTCTGGGAGTGGTGGCCGAAGATGTATAGCAGTCTAGAGCATTTCCGCATTACTGGCGGAGAGCCTTTACTGAACAGAAACACATTTAAGGTATTAGATTATATCATCAACAATCCTAATCCTAATCTAGAAGTTAGTATCAATACTAACCTAAATCCGCCAGAAGATCTTTTTAATGTTTTCCTTGAAAAGATCAAAAAGATTATCAGTGAAAAAAAACTTAAGAGCTTTAAGTTGTTTACTAGTGCAGAGGCACACGGTAAGCAAAGTGAATATATTCGGTTTGGCATGAACTACGACAAATGGCTTGCAAACCTAAACAGAATCTTTGAAGAAATTCCGGACTGCTCTGTTACTATCATGAGCACTTATAATATTTTGAGTATCACTACTTACACTAAGTTCTTAGAAGACATTCTAGCTATTAAGATGAAGTATGGTAGTCATAGAGACCCTCGTAATCCATTGTTGTTAGATATCCCCTATCTGCGACAACCATTTCACCAAAGTATTTTTATCATTGAACGAGAAATGATTCCCATGGTCTATGATCAGGTAACAATGATGTATAAGAATTTAGAATACAAGCATTGGTATGATACTGCTAACAAGGGGTTCTTCGAATATGAAGCAGACAAATTGAAGCGCATATACGAAATGGTTAACGCTTATGTGCCTGATACATACACAAAGGTTAACAGAAAGAACTTTGTTGCATTTGTTGACGAACATGATCGTAGACGTGGAACAAATTTCTTAGAGACATTCCCTGAGCTAGAACAGTCATATCTTCGTTGGAAGGAACTATGAGGATCGCAGTTTGCTTTCACGGTCAGCTTAGAACAGGTGTTCAAGCGTCAAAAAATATCAGACATTTCTTTGGTGAATACTTTGATAAAATAGATTTTTTTGCACACACATGGAATTTAAATACAACAAGAATGCCATTGAATCTTGTTTGTTATGAATTGCCTATTCAAAAAGTAACACAAGAGAATCACGACGCTTTTAAAAATATATACAGACCGATTAATTACCATGTAGAAGATCAAGAGGCATATTGGTCTCGTGTTCAGCGGATGTATGAATCAACTGGCGACCTTGTTCACTTATGGCATAGTGCATATCACAGTAATCAACTAAAAAAATCCTTTGAGCTAGCAAATAATTTTAAGTATGATTATGTTGTTAGGCTGAGACCGGATTGCATATTCCCTCCTGATCGTAAATTCCATGATGATCTCGAAGAGTTAGCAGAAAACAAGGACGGGTATAAATTTCATCAGTTCTTTGGCGATACATATCATGTATCTACTTCTGAAATAATGGATTTGGCCTGTGACTTTTATGTCAAGGGAAATTTCTATAATAGACATTTTTGGCCAATGTCAGAGTTTACTGAATACATGAAAACAAATCATGGAATAACTCCTGCTAGATTCAAAGATAATCGAGCAACAATACTAAGACAAGAATACAGTTATCTTGACCCCATTCGATTCTATTGGCAAATCAGTGCCATTAACTCTTTTATCTATGAAAATGTTAATTTTGCAAAAGAAGGAATTATCTATACCTATGAAAATTTAAAAAATCCAAATTGGCTTGCGGAGACTAAACAGAATCTAAGAACTATTTTTGGTGACGAAGATATTCCAGCAAACTATTTTACTTTCTATAAGGACTTACCGTGAGAATCGCAATTTGTTTAAGTGGACAGCCCAGAACATGGAGCAAGTGTTATCCTAATTGGATAGAAAAAATTGCCAAACACGGGCAGGTTGATTTCTTCTTTCATATGTGGGACTACAACACATTGCCCAGCCTCCTAGCCAGTCACAACGGCGGCATTCAAATTCAGGACGAACCAATTGATGCTATTGAAAAATGGGAAATCTTAGACACTATAAAGCCTAAGAAATATATTTTCGAATCGAGAAAGCCTGCCGGATATTGGAATTGCGATCTGCCTCCTGAACGTCAATTTGGACATTGGTGTTCTGAACAGTTCTACAGTGCATACTACGCATCTCTGCTAAAGAGGGAGTATGAAATGGAAAACAGGTTTAGATATGATGCTGTGTTTAGATTAAGAACAGACCTATGGATAGAACAAGATTTTGTTGTAGAGAAACCTGCTCCTAATACAATGTATAGCTCTCATTGCATGTGGGATCAACAGTATAATGTCTACAGAATAGGAGATATCTTCTATTATGCAGATAGTCACACTTTTGATGAACTAGCTAGGATTTGGAAGTTCTTTAGCTTTCTTCCTACCGAATGGGTCACTCCTGTTTATTGTCCTCCGCCTGAAATTGCATTTTACTTTTACCTTGCTAATATGGGAATGATCAACAAGCCCACGCATGTTAGCATGAAGATCATGCGTTCGGAGAAGTATAAAGAATTAAAAGGCTTCCTAGATGGATACGAAATTACTTGAAAATTGCCGCATAGCTGTTTGCATGAGCGGCGAGCCGAGAACCTATAAAGATTGTTCAGAGTCAATAAACGGGTATTACACAAGCAAGAAAGGAAATCAGTTCTACTTCTTTGGTCATGCCTGGAGTGGTAATAGTTTTAAACGCTTTCAGCCTTCCGGGTTCTATGTTTATGAGTTTACTAAAGAAGATCGAGCTGCGATTTCACAAGATTTAAAGAAACATTTTAATCTTACGACACTAGAAGTAGAACATCAATTTATTCAAGACGGACTAACGTCTTGGTTTTATAGTATGATGAAATCTAATTTCTTTAAACAAAAATACGAAGTTGAGAATAACATGATGTTTGATCTTGTTGTTCACAGTAGATACGATATAGTGTTTCCTCCTGGACTTACATTTGAAGAATGTATGCCAGAAGTCATTGAAGAAAAAGTTTTGTATTCGCATTTTGGATTTTATAGGAGTGAGTTCTTTCTGCCAAACCCTGATGCAGTCCATTATGCAGGAACATCTTCGACGATGGATATTATTGAAAGTTTTTACAATGTTTGGGAAAATAGAGCATTTGAACGTATGCAAGGTGTAGGTAACATTGATAATAATCTTTGGAGGAAAGTAGGACCCGGAGCACTGATACATAGATGGGCAACAATGAGAAACATAATGCCTAGAGATTGTTCCGTAAACCAATATGCTGTCTACAGAAAAGAATGTTCTGAAAAAGGATTAACCTACGAAAAGGATTATGAACTTATTAAAAAAATGGAGCAAGCATGGATATAAGGCCTTTCGATAATTGCAAGGTAGCAGTTTGTCTAAGTGGCGAAAGCCGTTCATTTAGAGAATGTGCTGACTCTATTAAAAAGTTCTTTGCTAACAATGGGCGTAGAGGTAACCAATATTATTTCTTTGGTCACACATGGGATGCAAATGGATATAAGATTTGGAATGGCCCGGGTGTTGTTACACATATTGAAACAGAACAACTTGATAAGCAACAACTATTAACTGACCTTAATTCATATTTTAAGTTTGAAAAGATTGAAGTAGAAGATCAGTTCATTAAACACGACTTTAGCCTATCGACTCTATATAGTAGAATGAAAGCTAACTTCCTAAAGCAGAAATACGAAGTTGAGAATAACATGATGTTCGACCTTGTTATTAAAACTCGATTTGATTTATGCTATCGCCCGGGCATAACCTTTGAAGATACATTTGGAAGTCTTATAGAAGAAAAGGTCTTATATTCTCATTACGGATTTTACAGAAGCGAATTCTTTTTACCTAATCCAGACGAAGTCTTTTACTTTGGAACGTCTTTAACAATGGATATCATTGAAGACCTCTACAATTCTATTTCAACTGGCTCATTTGATTCTATAAACAAGAATGATAACTTTGATAACTCTGTCTGGCATAGAGTGGGCCCGGGAATTTTAATTCATCGATGGATGACTTTGCGAAATATACTGCCTAGAGAAGGCGGCCATGTTCCCTATGCTGCATACCGTAAACAGGCTATAGATAGAAAGTGCAATCCAGAAATAGAATTTGACTTAATTAAACAGATAGAGCAGGGGCGTGCATGAGAGTTGCAGTATGTTTTATTGGAATGATTCGAACAGGAGTCGAAGCAAGCGAAAGTCTTAAAAATTGGTTTAGAGAAGTATACGACGATATAGATTTCTATATGCACACTTGGGATATTAGCCATTCTAAAGAATGGCATAGAGAATCACCTCATTATCTAAGTGGTGTTCGACCTCAAAATATGTATCTAGAATCTAGCTATCCTCTAATAGAAAAGATGAAGGACATCTATGATCAAAAGTTTGTTTCTGTAGAAGTTGAAAACCAATCAAAATTTTTAACATCTCCCTTGTATGGCAATTACCGATCGTTCTCTCCTCAATGGTATTCTTGGTATAAGGTTGAACGTCTAGTATCAAGTTATGAATATCAAAACAACATGCGATATGATATTGTTGTAAAGATTAGACCTGATATTATTTTTCCAAAAGAAAGAAGTTTAAAAGAAGAGATTATTAGATTCTGCAATGATACTTCTGCTCTCTACACGCTAGGTTACGATCCAATGAGGATAGATGATGTAATGTTTCTAGGAAGTTCTTTGGTTATGCGAGAGTCTTCTAAGTTCTTTATGAATGTATCGAGTAAAGAATGGACTACAAATCACCTGGGTAACTGGCTAACACAGGTTGGAATTAAACCTCTAAACACTGCACATACGACCTATGCAATATATAGAAAGGAACATGTTGAGCACGGTGTCAGTCCTATGAAGTTTAACAAGTGCGTTAATCTTGAAAGGGACTATTATGCTCCATACAACGTAGATAGATTACCCGAGGATGATGAATGAAAACACTATATGCAAACGGATGCAGTTGGACCGCAGGCAACGGTATAGAACATGATCCTATTGTAGCAGACAGACCATTACATGAAAAATGGGCTGCACATAACGAATACAACTGGGCCAAAGTTCTTGCTGATAAAATGAACATGCGATACATAAATCAATCTCAGGGTGCAGGTAGCAACAAGAGAATGGTCAGGACTACTTGCGAGTTCTTGCAACAGTTACCTAATAGCGAATACAAGAACTTATTTGTTGTGCTTGGATGGTCTACAGTGGACAGGAATGAAATCTTTCTGCAAGAAGGAAATAACGGGCATTGGTGCATGTTTAATGCCACACAGCCTATTTCCTCTCACAATCCTCCTTTTAGCAAGTCTTTTCTAAGAGATGCTGATAGTTTTCAACGCGAATATATCAGTTGTGCTTACAATCATACAGCCAACTATCTTGCATTCTTTCAAGAAATGTATTTGATGAGCAACCTCTTAGAAAATCTAGGAATACCCTATCTGTTCTTTAGCAGCTTACCTTGGAGAAGATCCTGGACACATCCCGCAGATGTTGACATCGAACAGGAATTTCCAGTCCAGCTTTCAAAACTCAAAAAGGCTCAAATTTTAAATACTCGTGACTGTGATGATTCACAAAATGTTATGGCAGAATTTTGCAGAGTAAACAGCTTGCCAATGGCACCGGATCATCATACAATGGTTCAAGGTCACAAAGCATGGGCTGAACATCTTTATACAGAAATACAAAAACTCAATTATGCAAATTTACAGGAATCGTGATGTTCTCTACGGTGCAGATGACCTAGAACATTTATATACATTTGAAAAATTTCCAGTGTTTATGGGATGCATAGATCAAGATTTTGAAAAGGATCTTACTTGTAACCTGAGTGTTTATATTAGTCGAAGCACAGGTGTTCTTCAACTAAATCCAATTTTGCCTTTAGAAGTTATCTATCAAAAAG
>JACCDW010333418.1_pt1 | contig 45920 bp, 38 predicted proteins | sample 7449781 | NCBI WGS metagenome assembly JACCDW01 (sample SAMN15323449, study PRJNA562643) | freshwater metagenome | isolation source: river surface water | place: USA:Blue River Watershed | collected 2017-08-18
GACACGTGAATCATGGCTGGAATGTCGTATTCGACCATCTTCTCGTAGATGGGGTACCAAGACTTGTCGCTCAAGGGGGGCGATGTCCAGTGGCCGCCCGAGGGATCGGGGTTGAGGTTGATACCCACGTTGCCGTATTGCTCCACACACTTCACCAATTCAGGAATGCACGTGGCGGGGTCGCCACCGGGCGACTGGGGCAACATGGCTGCAGGCACGAAGTTGTTGGGGAACAGCTCAGCCACGCGGAAGCACAGCTCGTTACAAATGGCCGCCCAAGTGGACGACACATTGAAGTCGCCAATGTGGTGAGCCATAAAGCTGGCACGTGGGCTGAAGATGGTGATGTCAGAGCCGCGCTCTTTCATCTTGGCGAGTTGGTTGGTTTCGATGGTTTCGCGCAACTCGTCGTCGCTGATTTTTAAGTCAGACACCTTGGGCATCATGGCTGGGTCTTTGATGCCAGCAATTTGTTTGTTGCGCCACTCTTCCAGTGCCTTAGGCGCTGTGGTGTAGTGACCGTGTACGTCGATGATGAGAGACATAAATACCCCTTACAAAAAATAAAAAATCAAAGCCAGTCCATGCCTTGCTTGCGCTTGACGTCTTCCACGCCAGCTGAAGCGAGGAACTTTAAAAACGATTGCACAGCTTCGATGCGCGCCGCATCGCCAGCTATGACCGAAGGAATGCCTGAAGAGAACGTGGTGATGAACGCCACGTCCGCAGGCAAGGTGCCCAGCACATCGATGCCGGGCAAAGCAATCAACTCGCTCAGTTGCTGAAATCCCAAAGCCGCTTTGCCGCTGGCGACCAAAGCCCCCACAGGCGTGCCGGGTGGGGGCACCACGATGCGGGCTTTCACCTCGTCGGCAATACCCCATCGTTCAAACAATTTCTCGAGGTACACGCCACTGGGGCCTGTGGAATAGCTGAGTGTGGGGCTGGCCAACACAGCAGCTTTGACGGCCGCTTCGTTGCTCAAGTCAGGACGAGGTGCACCTGCTTGCACAGCGACCGCCACAGGTGAACGCACCCAGTCACATCGCGAACCCGTTTGCACATGGCCAGAGGCAATCAAACGCTCAATCGCATCTGACGCCAACAACACCATGTCAAACGCCTCACCTGCTTGCACGCGTTTGGCAGCATCAACACCGCCGACCGATTCAATCTGCACTGACACACCGGTTTGCGCCTGATACGCCTGCGTCAAATCAGCCAGCAAGGCTTTGGTGGCCATGGACGAAATACCGCGCAGAACAAGTGATGAGGAAGGTGTGTGCATGCGAATGATTCTAGAGATTTACCCCAGAAATTGGGGGTAAATTGCCGACTAGCTGCTATAACGTTTTTGAATAATAGACAATTCGATATTCATTTTTTAGGTAAGCCATGGAACTGAAACAAATTGAATCTTTTGTACGAGTGGCCGAATTGGGCAGCTTCACCAAAGCCGCACAAGCCTTGAACATTCCACAACCCCTGCTGAGCCGCCACGTAAGGCAGCTGGAAGTGGAGTTGCATCAAAACTTACTCACGCGCAACGGCCGAGGCGTCACCGTGACCGAAGCCGGGTTGGTCATGCTTGAGCATGGCCGAGGCATCTTGCACCAAGTAGCGGTTGCGCAAGAGGAACTGGGCTCCGTGCGCGGGGCGCTCAAGGGCCATGTCTCCATCGGTTTACCGCCCAGCTTGTCCAAGTTGGTGACCGTGCCTCTCACCAAATCATTCCGCCAAGCACTGCCCCATGCGCGGCTGTCGCTGACCGAAGGCTTCTCCGTATTAATGATTGAAAGTCTGCGTGCAGGCCGCCTTGACATGGCCGTGCTCTACAACCCCCCGCCCTCACCCGATTTAGAAATGACGGTGTTGCATGAAGACACCTTGGTCTTGATTGCGGGCAAAAAACGCCCCTTGCCTGATGAGCCTCCATTGAAGAGCAGCCTCAAGCTGTCTGATTTGGCAGCACTGGACTTGATCGTCCCAAGCCGTCCGAATGCATTTCGACTGCTCATTGACACTGAAATGCAACGCATCAATTGCAAAACCAACATCGTGCTCGAAATTGATGGTCTCAACGCCATTTTGGAATTGGTCAAAGAAGGCATGGGCTATGCCGTGCTACCCGCTTACACATTGAGCAACTTCGCTAAACCAGAACACTTCACCACGCATCGCATCGAAAAACCCAAGCTGATGAGCCAACTGATGCTGGTCTGGTCCGCTCGCAGACCCATGACCGCCACGCACAAAGCAGCCATGACTCACACGCAAGAAATCGTGACAAGTGCCCTGCAAGCAACACAGTGGTAGTTACTTCGGAAAAACTTTGGAGGCGATTGAAACAGTGCCGGTGTTGATCAAACAGAAAAAAGCTGCGATCTCAAAAATTCTGTCTATTTGAGACTGAGTTGGCCTAGGACCTACGAGACGTTTGGCGATTTAGTATTGTTTGTAAGGCAAAAATTTACCTGACAACACAACGTTGACACGGTCACCCTTGGGATCAGGTTGACGCACGATGTCCATGGAGAAGTCAATCGCACTCATGATGCCGTCGCCAAACTCTTCGTGGATTAACTCTTTGATCGTGGTGCCATACACACTGACAATTTCGTACCAACGGTAAATCAAAGGATCGGTAGGCACTGGGGTCGGCAACGAGCCTTTGTAGGGCACAACTTGAAGCCACTTCTGCTCTTCTGCATTGAGGCCAAAAATCTTGCCAACAATTTTGGCTTGTTTGGCATCCAAAGTCATTTGCCCTAGGCAAGCAGCGGTCGTCCACTCTTTGGATAGACCGACTTTTTGGGCCACGTCTTCCCACTTGATGCCTTTGGACACTTTGGCACTGATGATTTTTTCGGTCACGTCGAGGCGGTTCATACTGACTCCTGGTTGAATTAAAAGATTTAGGCTGCAGCGACAAGACGCGGGTTATGTTGTTCGATGTATTGCAGACCTTGGAGTACATCGCCCACCACGATCACGGATGGACTCGCCATTTGATTGCGAACCACGGTGTCGTGTAACTCACCGAGCGGGCACACCACATGACGCTGCGTTGGCAAGCTCACCTGTTGAATCACAGCCACGGGTGTTTGTGGCGGTAGCCCTTGGAGTAACGAGGTTTGTAATTGCTCTGCACCACTCATCCCCATGTAGACCACCAAGGTGAGCTTGGCTTGTGCAACGGTCTGCGACAAAGCGGCCCAGTCCACGGTATCCGTTGCACCTTGCTTGGCATGGCCCGTGATAAACAACACACCATGCGCATGTGCACGGTGGGTCAACGGCACGCCCAGAGAAGTGACACCTGCTAAGCCTGCGGTGATGCCGTTAACAACAGTGACAGCCACACCTTGCGCGCGCAAGTGCTCTACTTCTTCGCCTCCGCGTCCAAAGATAAAAGGGTCGCCACCTTTGAGGCGAACCACGGTCTCGCCGGACAGCGCTTCTTGCACCATGAGTTTTTCAATGAAGGCTTGCGGTGTTGATTGACAACCACCGCGCTTACCCACATGGATGATGCGAGCCTTGGGCGAAGCGTAGGCAGTGATGGCGTCACTGACCAAATCGTCCACCAACAGCACGGTGGCGGCGGCAATGGCTTTGACTGCTTTGATCGTCAGCAGTTCAGGGTCGCCAGGTCCTGCGCCAACAAGCGTGACGTGAGCTTGTGTGTGTGTCATATCTTGACCTCTGTGAGTTGAATCAGTCGGCGTAACTCAGGCACACACGAACCACACTGAGTGCCACATTTGAGCGTGCCTTGGAGCGATGCCAAACGCTGTGTGCTGTCGCCTTTGTAAATTTGTAGATGGTTTCGAATGGCGACATCTTTGACACCCACACAGCTGCATACCGTAGTGCCTGTTTCGACCAAGGCCACAGGTGGTTTACGACCAGTCATCAACAACCGGCGACCGTAGTCTTGGGTAGATGCCTGTGTTTGCAGCAAGGCTTTGAGCCAAGTCTCGGCCGATGTATCGCCCGCAATGATGAAGGCATTGAGCTGCGTGTCTCTGGTCTGATTGGCTTCGCTGTGCTGTAAGCGCATGCTGCGCAGTTGGCTGCGTTTGGCATCAACGTAACGCAGACTGTTGCTGCCATTCAGACTTAAGAGTTCTTCGATGTCGTGCAGCAGTGCCATGTCAGGCGCTTCGCTGCAAGCCGCTCGCATCAATACGCCTTGACGTGCAGGCCCGTCCGCAGGGTTGTCGCTGAATGGCACACAACTGGCAAATTCAAACTGCACCATGCGTGCGCGCAGGTTTTTCAAAGTCGTTTGTACTTGGTGTTCAGGTAGCCACGCTAGTGCGAGTAGGGTCCAAGGCAATTCAGCTTTCAGCACTTTGACAGCGGCATGTTTGAGCTCAGGCTGCTTCGAGGTGGGGCAATACGCCGAGGTAGTGATGGCGTTGACACCCGCTAAAGGTTTGTTTTGGTGATCACGTCCACTCAAAAATGCCGCCCCCCAATGCATCGCAATAAACGCTTGGTTTGCACCGAGGTCTGAACTAGCTTGGGCTGGCAATACGATGGAGCCTCGTTTGCTGGTGACGTGCACCAAGGTACCTTCGTCAAAACCAAGCCGCACCATATCCTCTGGGTTGAGTTGCACCATAGGTTCTGGAACATGGCCAAACAATTTACCCACCAAGCCTGTCCGTGTCATGCCATGCCACTGGTCGCGTAAACGGCCTGTGTTGAGCGAAAAAGGAAAGCGCGATTCACGCACGTCCGAGGTCGGAACATAAGGCAGGGCTACAAATCTGGCATGACCGTTTGCCGTCGCAAATACGCCGTCTTCATACAAACGCGCTTGGCCTTGCTTTGCACCTTCGCGCATAGGCCATTGCTCAGGGCTTTGGTCTAAATGCTGGTAACTGAGGCCCGTGATGTCAAGGTCACGGCCGCGCGTCGATTCGCGGTGCTCTTCCCAAATTTCTCTGGGCATGGTGTAGGCCATGTGCAAGCCATCTTTGTGGATCGCCACGCCCGGCTCCTGTGCCAAACGCGTCGCCAAGTCCACCACAATTTGCCAATCGTGTCGTGCTTGACCTGCCGCTGGAACCGCGGCATGTACACGGGTGATACGGCGTTCGCTATTGGTGACCGTGCCCTCTTTTTCCCCCCAAGTGGTCGCAGGTAAAAGCAGATCAGCGAAGTCGCAAGTCTCGGCAGTCGCGAAGGCTTCTTGCACCACTACAAACTCTGCACGCTCTAGGGCACGCCGCACGGTACTCTGATTGGGCATAGATTGCGCAGGGTTGGTGCACGCAATCCACAACGCTTTGATTTCGCCATCAGCGGCAGCTTCAAACATTTCGACCGCAGTTTTTCCTGGCTTGGATGGGACATCGGCAATACCCCACAAGGCGGCCACCTCCGCGCGATGTTCAGGCTTACTCATGTCGCGGTGCGCACTGATGAGGTTAGCGAGACCACCGACCTCACGCCCGCCCATGGCGTTGGGTTGACCTGTGAGCGAAAAAGGCCCTGCGCCGAGTTTGCCAATCTGTGCGGTTGCCAAATGCAAGTTGATGAGCGATGCATTTTTCGCTGTACCGCTGCTCGATTGGTTCAAACCTTGGCAATACAAACTCAACGTTGCCTTTGAGGTCGCAAACCAACGTGCAGCTTGCAGCAGTTGATCGGGCTTGATGCCGCACACGCTGTGCACATACGCGGGCGTGTAGTCAGTCACCAAATTTTTTAGTGCATCAAAGCCTTCTGTATGCGCTGCGATGTAGGCGTGGTCTACCCAGCCTTCGGCCAGCATGACATGCAACATGCCATGAAATAGAGCGACATCCGTACCAGGTTGCAAAGGCAGGTGCAGGTCAGCGCTACTAGCGGTGTCAGTGCGGCGCGGATCGGCCACAATGATTTTGAGGCTGGGATTTTTTGCGCGTGCATCTTCGATGCGTCTGAACAAAATGGGATGCGCATAAGCCGCATTGCTACCCGCAATGAACAGACAATCAGCGTGCATCACATCGTCGTAACAAGCAGGCGGTGCATCGGCACCTAGGGTGAGCTTGTAGCCCGCCACGGCGCTGCTCATGCAGAGGCGCGAATTGGTGTCGATATTGTTGGTACCCAACAAACCTTTCACCAACTTGTTGAAGACGTAATAGTCTTCGGTCAACAACTGACCCGACACATAAAAACCAATGGCCTCTGCGCCATGCGCACGCACAACGCTGGCCAGCGTTTGGCTCGCCACTTGCATGGCGTTTTCCCACGCTACAGGTTGCAAGCTTCCGCCGCGCACCAAGCGTCGCATGGGTTGCAGCAGACGCGTTTGCGAAACCAGCGCCGGACTTGTGGTGAGATGAAGTGAAGAGCCTTTGCTACACAAACGTCCAAAATTGGCCGGATGGTCAGGATCGCCACGTACGCCTGTGATCTGACCCGCGTTCGAGGAAATGATGACACCGCAGCCGACGCCGCAGTAAGGACAGGTCGAACGCGTCTCTTTCATAGTCGTGCGTATACGTTAAGCGTCAATGGCGAGCGTGTTGAGCTCATTCATGTCCAAAGCCACATGACCGTTTTCCACACGGACTGCAAAGCGAGTCGTGCAGCCTTCGTCGGGTGCGTGAGCACAGCCGTCTACCAAGCCAATGTGCCAGTTGTGCAAGGGACACACCACGGTTTCACCAAACACCAAACCTTGACTCAAGGGGCCCCGCTTGTGCGGACATTGATCAAGCAGAGCAAACACTTTGTCTTCGGCATTTCGAAACACCGCCACTTCAACACCCTTGGCGCGCTGCACACGGCGTGCACCCAACACGGGGATGTCGTCTACTTTGCAAATGACTTTCCATTCGGTCATGGTGTCTTCCTTAAACGGTAATGGCTTCAAACTGACGTGTATCAACTTGCGCTTTGTCGAACTCAAACCATGGGTCAGGTTCACCCTCGAGTGCAAATTGCAAACGCGCCCACAAGGCTTTGCGACCTGCTTCGTCATCCAAGATTTTTTTCTTCACGTAGTCCATGCCCACACGGTTCACGTAGTGCACAGTTCGTTCGAGGTACCAACCCTCTTCGCGATAAAGCTGCATGAACGCGCCGGTGTACTCCATCACTTCTTCTGATGTTTTGACCTTCACAAAGAACTCGGCAACTTCGGTCTTGATGCCGCCATTGCCAGCGATGTACATCTCCCAGCCGCTGTCCACACCAATAACACCCACGTCTTTGATACCAGCTTCCGCGCAATTACGTGGGCAGCCAGACACCGCAAACTTCACTTTGTGTGGGGCATACATGCGCCACATCGCTTTTTCGAGGTCTTTGCCCATTTGCGTACTGTCTTGGGTGCCCATGCGACACCATTCGCTACCCACACAGGTTTTCACAGTGCGTAACGCCTTGGCATAGGCGTGACCACAAGGCATACCAATGTCTTTCCAGACATTCACCAAGTCCTCTTTCTTCACGCCGAGCAAGTCAATGCGCTGACCACCTGTGACCTTCACCGTTGGGATGTTGTACTTATCCACCACATCGGCAATGCGACGCAATTCATCGGCGGTGGTTTCGCCGCCCCACATGCGAGGGATGACGCTGTAAGTGCCATCCTTTTGAATGTTCGCGTGGCTGCGCTCATTGATCAGGCGACTTTGCGGGTCATCCAACGCTTCTTTTGGCCAGCTACTCATGCGGTAATAGTTGATGGCAGGGCGGCAAGTAGCGCAACCCGTTGCCTTAAGGCGACCTTCTGCATCTGGCTTCTTCCACTCTAAAAATTCAAAAACCGCGTCATTGGTCAACAGCTTATGGTCACGAATTGCATCGCGGACTTCTTGGTGACTGTGGTCAGTACAACCGCAAATGGCTTTTTTCTTCGGCGTGGCTGAATAGTCGCCTCCCGCAGTGAACATCAGGATCTGTTCGACCAAACCTGTGCATGAGCCACACGACGCGCTGGCTTTGGTGTGCTTACGCACTTCATCCAAAGTGAACAAGCCTTTGTCTTTGATGGCTTTGCAAATCGCACCCTTTTTGACGCCATTGCAACCACAAACCTCCGCATCGTCCGGCATGCTGGCGGCTTTGTTATGGCCCTCATGACCGACATCACCGATGTTGGATTCACCAAACATCAGCTTTTCACGAATGTCAGACACGCTACGACCTTCGCGCAATAGCTTGAAGTACCAGCTGCCGTCTACGGTGTCACCATACAAACATGCGCCCACCAATTGGTCGTTGCGGATGACGAGTTTTTTGTACACGCCCTCGTGTGGATCACTCAGCACAATCTCTTCCGTCTCACCATCGTCGCTGCCCATAAAGTCGCCTGCACTGAACAAATCAATGCCGGTGACTTTAAGCTTGGTCGAGGTGAGCGAGCCTGTGTAGCGCCCAATGCCGAACTCAGCCAAATGGTTGGCCAATACTTTGCCTTGTTCAAACAGCGGCGCAACCAAACCATAGGCAATGCCACGATGAGCTGCGCATTCGCCCACCGCATAAATGCGTGGATCTGTCACTGTTTGCAGTGTGTCGCTGACCACGATGCCGCGCTCGCAATGCAGGTGCATTTTTTCTGCCAGTGTTGTGTTGGGACGGATGCCAACGGCCATCACCACCAACTCGGCGGGCACGTACGAACCGTCTTTGAACAGCACCGATGCCACACGCCCATTTTTGTCGGCCTGCAATGCTTGGGTATGTGCTTGCATGCGGAACTGCATGCCTCGTGCCTCGAGCGAACGTTGCAACAAGCCCCCCGCAACTTTGTCGAGTTGACGCTCCATCAACCACTCGCCCACATGAACCACGGTCACACTCATGCCGCGTTTCATCAAACCGTTGGCTGCTTCGAGTCCGAGCAACCCGCCGCCAATCACCACAGCATGTTTGTATTTTGTGGCTGCATCAATCATGGCCTGTGTGTCAGCGATGTCCCGATAAGCCAAAACGCCCTCCAACTCGCGCCCGGGCACGGGGAGCATGAATGGGTTGGAGCCCGTCGCTAATATCAAACGGTCATACGCTGCGCTTTTAACTTCTCCAGCTGCGTTGGTTGCGTGCACCACGCGTTTGACGCGATCTACGTCGGTCACGGTCCAACTGGTGTGCAGAGTGATGTGGTTCTCGCGATACCAGTCAAGCGGATTGAGGATGATTTCATCCAGTGTTTGCTCACCCGCCAACACAGGCGACAACAGAATTCGGTTGTAGTTGGGATGCGGCTCTGAACCGAAGACGGTGATGTCGTAAAGGTCTGGTGTGAGCTTGATGAGCTCTTCCAAAGTGCGCACACCAGCCATGCCGTTGCCCACCATCACGAGTTTGAGTTTGTTGGTCATGTCCAACTCCTTAGTGTTTTTCCACGTGCGTTTGGCGTGTGTACAAAAAGTCAATCACGGCTTTTCGATAGTGCAAATAGGCTGGATCATCAGCCAGCGTCACCCGTGAACGAGGGCGAGGCAGGTCCACATGCAGCACTTCACCGATGGTGGCGGCGGGTCCGTTGGTCATCATCACAATCTTGTCGGACAGCAAAACGGCTTCGTCCACATCGTGTGTCACCATCACCACTGTGCTTTGCGTCTTGGCCACGATCGCCAGTAATTCGTCTTGCAACTTAGCTCGGGTTAGAGCATCCAAAGCGCCAAACGGTTCATCCATCAGCAACACTTGCGGCTCCATGGCTAGAGCACGGGCGATGCCCACGCGTTGCTTCATACCACCTGATATTTCACCGGGTCGCTTCATTGCTGCATGGCTCAAACCCACCATATCGAGTGCCGCATGCGTACGTGCAGTGAGTTGGGCCTTGTCTTCCTTGGCTCTGCTGTTCACAACGCCGCTTTGGCCGAACACACGCTCCACCCCTAAATAGACGTTGTCAAAACAAGTGAGCCATGGCAACAACGAGTGGTTTTGAAACACCACAGCACGCTCGGGTCCTGGGCCCACGATTTCGCGGTTGGCACAAATCAAGGCACCTTCAGAAGGCTTGGTCAATCCGGCAATCAGGTTGAGCAAGGTGGATTTGCCGCACCCTGAGTGCCCAATGAGTGCAACGAACTCCCCTTTGCCCACAGTCAGGTCAATGTCACGCAAAGCGGGGAAGTCACCTTTGGCTGTTCGAAAGGTTTGGGCCACGCCCTGAATTTGCAAATACTTGGTGGTCAGCGATGTGTTCATGACTGCACCTCCTCAAAGGTGAATGCGGTGGCAAGTTTGATGAGCGCGTACTCCAGCACCAAGCCCACAATGCCGATCACGAAGATGGCGATGATGATGTTTTTCACATTCAGGTTGTTCCACTCGTCCCAGACCCAGAAGCCAATGCCCACACCGCCAGTCAGCATCTCAGCAGCAACGATGACCAACCAAGCGGTACCCACAGCTAAGCGCACACCCGTCAACATATACGGCAACACAGCAGGGAACAAAATCTTGCTGATGATTTTTGACTCGGAGAGATTAAGCACACGCGCCACATTCATGTAGTCTTGCGGCACGCGCTGCACGCCTACGGCGGTGTTGATGACCATGGGCCAAATTGAGCAAATGAAGATGGTCCAAATGGCCGCAGGGTTAGCACCTTTGAACACCAACAAACCGATGGGCAACCAAGCCAAGGGTGACACCGGACGCAACAAGCTGATGAGCGGATTGAACATGCGCGCTAAGAACTCGAAGCGTCCGATTAAGAAGCCCAAAGGAATGCCCACCAACGCAGCCAAGCCAAAACCCAGTGCCACGCGCTTGAGAGAGCTCCACACGTTCCAGCCCACACCTTGGTCATTGGGGCCATTGCTGTAAAACGGGTTACTGAATACATCAACGGCTTGCCAGAAGGTGTCGGTTGGGTTGGGAAAGTTGTTGGTACTGGTGACAGACACCAATGACCAAATACCCACCAGCAGCACCAAACCCATGAAGGGTGGCACTAGGCGTGACAACAGGTGTTTCAAATACATGAGTGATGTCCTTGTTTGTGCGCAGTCGTTCGGGCTTTAAGCGTGAACTTTGAAGCTGTCGGCGTATTTCTTAGGGTCTTTGCCGTCCCACACCACACCATCCATCAATTTGGCTGTGCGCAGCGAGTCTTTGGGAACTGGTGTTTTGCTGGCAGTGGCAGCCTGCTTAAAGAGGTCGATCTGATTGATCTCTTTGGCCACTTTCAAGTAATCGGGGTGGTCTTTGAGCAATCCCCAACGCTTGTGTTGCGTGAGGAACCACATGCCGTCTGACAGATAAGGAAAGTTAGCCGTACCGTCGTTGAAGAACTTCATGTGGTTGGGGTCATCCCAGGTTTTACCCAAACCGTTTTGATAACGCCCCAAGATGCGTTGGTTAATCACATCGACGCTGGTGTTGACATAGGCTTTGTCAGCGATGGTTTCAGCCATCTTCATTTTGTTTTGCAAACCCGCGTCAATCCACTTGCCTGCTTCCAAAATGGCCGCTGTCACCGCACGAGCCGTGTTTGGATATTTTTTAACGAAGTCACCTGTCGTACCCAACACTTTTTCTGGATGGTCACGCCAGATGTCTTGCGTCGTGGTCGCAGTGATGCCAATGCCATCAGCAATCGCACGATGCCCCCAAGGCTCACCGACGCAGTAACCGTCCATATTGCCCACACGCATGTTGGCCACCATTTGGGGAGGCGGTACGGTGATGACTTTGGCGTCTTTGAGTGGGTTCACGCCCACGCTGGCCAGCCAGTAATACAACCACATGGCGTGCGTGCCGGTGGGGAAAGTTTGTGCGAAGGTGTATTCGCGTTTGTCTGTGGCCATCAGCTTAGCCAAACTCGCAGCATCGACAGCACCCTTATCAGCGAGCTTCTTCGACAGCGTGATGGCTTGACCGTTTTGGTTCAAATTCATCAACACGGCCATGTCTTTTTTAGGCCCCGCGGTGCCCATGTGCACGCCGTAAATCAACCCGTACAAGGCATGCGCAAAGTCAAGCTCGCCATTGACTAATTTATCGCGTACACCAGCCCAGCTGGACTCTTTGGTGGGAATAATCTTGACGCCATATTTTTTGTCGATGCCCAGCACTGAGGCCATCACCACGCTTGCGCAGTCGGTGAGTGGGATGAAGCCAATCTTGACCTCTTCTTTTTCAGGCTTATCTGAACCTTGGGCATAAACGGCGGCACGTAAAGCAGGGGTGATGGTCAGTGCACCTGCAGTGGCAGCTTGCAACATATTCCTGCGGCTCATGGTGGTCTCCAAAAGTTTCGTCATGACATCACTCCTATATAAAAAACTGGTGCTGAAACGACAAAAGCGTCCTCATCACATACACCTTGGGTGCATGGATGGGGACGCCTTTGTCCTTGAACCGTCTTTGGTTCTTGATATATCTATTTGCAATAGCTGTGCCAGCTATTAAGGGTTCCCCCGTAAGAAAAAACGCCCTATGACGGGGCGTTGATGTGTGCATGCACCAGTTCGACGCACCAAACTAGGACAGCAGGTCTGCCATGTCTAAGGTGCGTTGCGCAACTTCTGCAATCTTTAAGCCCTTGTCCATGGCCACCTTGCGCAACTTGGTAAATGCCTCCTTCTCGCTCAGACCTTGGTGCTCCATCAGCAAGGCTTTGGCGCGGTCGACCAGCGTACGCTCCTTCAAGGCATGGCGTGCATCGTCACGCTCATCGCGCAATCGCTCTTCATATTCAAAACGTGCCATGGCCACTTCAAGGATGGGGCGAATGCGTGTGCTTGATAGCCCATCCACAATGTAGGCTGACACACCCACGGCCACTGCATCGCGCACATGCGTCGTGTCGCTATCGTCGGTGAACAGCACGATCGGACGGCGCTCATCGCGTGTAGCAAACACGACATGTTCTAAGGCGTCACGTGCTTCTGACTCTGCATCTACGATGATGAGGTCAGGTTGCAGTTGATCAATTCGATCCGCCAAAAACACATCAGCCGGCAAAGTCGCAATCAAGTTAAAACCACTCTCGAGCAAGCCGATCCGCAATGCACGAGAGCGCGCTGCTTGAGACAGCGCGTGTTCATCGCCTGAATCTTGAATGTCTAGGTCGGGTGCAACGACGACGATTCGCAATCCACGCGAAATAGATTGTTTTTTTGTTGAATTACTTTTCATAGATGTGGCTGCGTACATCTATGAGACAGCAAGTATCAAGCCAAGTGTTTTTTAAGATCGTCTAGAGGAGATTTTCTGACATACCTATTAGCCTCCCCCGCAATGTCAGCAGAGCATTTAGCGTTTTTGAACCTATTGATTTTCCAAAGAAAAAGGCCGCTAGGTGGTTAATCCTAGCGGCCTTTAAACTTGCATATGGTGGTGGACTGTTGACTATTTACGAACATGCTATTTCTACTACTTAGTAAGTAATAGTAACCGAGCGGTAATAGGCGGCAACAGTTTCACAAACGAATCGCACCAACTTTGTGCAGATTCTGGATTTGAACCGCAGTCCACAATTGGTTATCAACCTCACTTAATCAATCACTAGGTCTTCAATGAAGGGCACGCTGAGTGAGTTTGCTAACGAACGATAAGCAGTCGGAAGATGGCTTTCCGTAGCAAGCACTACTAGAACCTGAGGTGGATTCTCAGGGAAATCAACTTGCGCTTGAGCCTCTAATACAGCTTTGTACTTCACCACTTGGTAGATTCCACGTTCATAATCCGCCGGGGAGCGATCAGAAACTTTGGATTTAACTTCAACACCGATCCAAACACGGTCCGATTTAAACATGACATCCAGCACATCCAAAGAACGCAAGTCATACTCCTCTCGTGCTACCCAGTCTTTAGCTGCGCCTACAAGCTCTGGATGCTCGCACACAAAGCGCTTGAGTGCCTTGTGATCATCAGACTCACCACTGCCCCATCCACCCGGTCCTAGCAATAGTCCATCCATTGCATGCGCTGAAATTGCCTCCAATCCGATCAGACGCAAAACATCATTCCATCGACTTCCGTATCTAAGGATACGCTGATACTCCCCGTCAACCTTTGCTCGTTTGTCATCTTTCGATAGTAAGTCGTATCCTGGCCATCTACCACTCACCCCCTTGTCAGGTAGCCCGGCATTTTTCCCTTTCGACAAAACAACAATAGTGGTCAAGTACGGTGGTTTTTCCGGCAAATTTGGGGCTACGCTGTCGATTAGCGTCGTGACTCGGCCAAGGACATGACCAAGACCTCGGGCCCATGGAGTTCCATGCTTGTTTCGACGGCCCAATTGCTCTGCCAATCTAAGGTAAGTCATTGGCTCCAATACTCCATCTGTCTGCTGAAGTAGGTGCGCAACAAGGAGAGAAAGCGCATTCCGCGCGTATTCTTCTGTAGATAAATTTCCTTCAAATTCTTGAACGACCTCTTGTTCTTCGCTGATTTCTTCTTGAATAGAAGCCTCGGCTGCCGAGGTACCTGGCGCTTCACCAGCTGAATTCACTAATTCGAAAAGAGTTGACGGCATATTTGGATCACGGCTATCAACAATACCTTTTTGATGAAATGCATTTTCGATATGTAACCGTTGATCAAGGTCGTAGAGACTCAAACCGATCCATGGCTTCATTCTGTGAGCTCGGTTCAAATAAAAATTTTTGACAGAACGCACACCTTTTTCCAACTCGGCAGAGTTTGGCTCAGCCTCGTATCCGAATATTGACAATCTGTTTTCAGTGGCTCTATCCTGATTACTTCGCGCTTGTTCGCCGTGCTGCTTACCAACGCCAACCCATTTCTTGGATCTGCCTCCCATTTTCACGAACCGGCGAACCTGCTTTAACTGACTGTCATAGACTTCGACAATTAGGTCTGTCCATAAAGTACACACCAATTTCTGACCATCACTCGTAAATGCATTCCATGGAGTATCCAATCTGGCATAGTTAGGACCTCTTCGATGAGTATCTAGACCGCAAGTAAGTAACCAGAAGTCATGGGGACGCACTATTCGTTCAGCCATTAGCTCTCCTCAATTGTTTAGGCATGAGATCTTGTGGGTCTTGAATTGCGCATCTTATACTTTGCAGGCATACTGCGGTGCAAACTTAAGCCACCTCGGTGGTAATAGATGAGATAGAAACGCTTCAGCAAATGTCTGAATTTTGAGCTGTTCGTTTACCTAGGCTGATACCAAAGGTTATCGGCGGCTGGAAGTAAGAAATTGAATATTTATTTGCTGAGGATAGTCAATTATTCACTGCATCTTTAGAAGCTAAAGGTACGCTGGGAAGGCAGACTCAAAACGTGATCAACTTTAAGCTTCACGCGTGCTTTAGATGCATCGCCAGATTCGTCTGTAACGACGATCTCGCCGCTTTGATGCAATTCAAGTAGTGTAGCTTCTATCATGCTACGTGTCGCTGGCGTGGTATTGATTAACCTGAGGAAGAACTGCTCAAAGGTTGTGCCATCAGCACCATCATGCAACATAGCTGGAATTTGATCCATCATTGTTTCTTTGCTAACGGTAGCGGCCACTTCACTGAAGTCAAATCCCATTTGAAGCTTGTTCTCATCGTCGATCTTGCCCGCATAGCCAGTACTGAACATGTGAAAGCCTGCTTTGCCGTAATGTGCAAAATGGTTGTGATGCTTCCAGTGAGTTGTTGCCATTACATCTCGTGCCTTCCAATGTTGAGAAAGATGCAACAACCAGAAGTCACCATGTCCACGTTCAGGCCTGATGAAAAAAGGTGTATAGAACTGGGCAGAGCACTGAGTGGTAAGGCTTTGATAAAGTGAGGACTGAAGCTGTACTCGCCAACTCGGCGTCTGTTTGATCTCGTCCAAGTCTGAAGCACGTATCGATGAGCTAAGACCAGTCGACAGTTCGAAGTTTGCAAGGTTTTTCTTATCGAGGTAGCTGATTAAACTGTCGATGTAGAAAGTAAGAATCACCTCTGCATGTTTAAGCGTGGCGAATATATTGCGCAGGCAAAACATCGGTACGGCCGAGTAGCCATATTGGTCAAGAACGAATAGTGCTCGTCCTGAGCGCGGACTACGATCTTGAGAACGCTGAATAGCGGCTGCGCAATGATTGATGAATTCGCCATTGACCAGCTTAATACGACCCGTGACAAGAGCTCCTCCATACCCTCTTTCCTCTAGGACATGGCGCAGGTAATCCAGAGCATATTTACATTCATCGATGCAAATTAACTCAACATCAATCTGGATTGGCTTGCGGCGCTCCTGTCGCACATTCACTAGGATCTCGGCTTCACGGATTGATTCAAGGATTACTAGGGGTGATCCAAGCACATCTTCGCCAGATTCGTTTTGGTAAAGACCTCCTCCGCAGAAACCATCGGTGATCGTCAGCTGGATCTTGTCCTGCTGAGGCAGAGTAACAAGAGTAAGGAAGTAGTCGACCAAGTAGTTGCGCAGTAGTGCGTGTTTAACTTCACTATGCCGTTTCAGTAGCGGAGGGGGATTTCCCCAAACCCAATCGTAATGTGACATTTAATGGCAAGCGGATGGTGCTCGTATGTTCCCAGTGAAGCTATCTGCGAGTCGCTGAAAATCAAACTCGCGGTGATGTAGCAGAGACGGTTCTGACACGATGAACGATCGTCACGGGCATTTCATCCCATGTTCGACCGTTTAATTCGCGTCCGTTGGCGGCTTTCGCGCGTTTCTTCCCGTCAGCACCCCAACCACCCCACTGCTTGAAGAAAAAAGCGACGTCTTGCTCTTGACATTGCTCGCGCACTGCTTCAGCCCACTCCATTTTCATTGGCCGAGCTTTAGATCCAGACTCTCCGCCCACGATCACCCAGTGAATATCTTTCAAGTTTATTTCACCTACATCTGACAGAAGCGGCTCGACGGAAAGGAAACGGATAGTGGCTGGCACTTGGCGTAGATGGTCAATACGAGGCACCCCATGTTTGCGGTCTTCAACTGAGACTCCAATCCAAGCGTTAGCTGGTACTGATCGCGTGCGAAAATAACGAGCCATACGCGCGGCACGTTTTGTGAGAATTTGGTAAGTGTGTTGAGGCGTCTGCGCGATAACCGCAAACACCTGATCGATGTAGTGATCTGGCACTCGGTCGTGGAACAGATCCGACATCGAGTTAACGAAATAAACCGTGGGCTTCTTCCGCTTAATCGGATCATTTAGTCGTTCGGGCAATAGAGTTAGTGCAAAGCCATTTTCATAGCCAGGTGTACCCATCGCATTCAAACGCTTAGACATGGTCTCGGCGTAACAGTGTTTACATCCTGGCGAAATTTTGGTACATCCGACAGTCGGGTTCCAAGTCTGCTCAGTCCATTCGATTTTGCTGATAGTTGTCATCGCAGTGCTCCCTGCCTTGCTAGCTTAGCGCTATTTGCCAACGATGGCTTATAGCTTCGAACGAGTCCTCGGACAACGCCGATGATGTTCAGCGTCTCTTTAGCACTCATGTTTTGTCTGTCATGCCCGTATGCAGTCAGGCACGGTTTACCTCGGTGAACTCTGTATTGCTTGATGGTATGACCTCCGTCTATCTCTGCCACCACAACATCACCGTGTACCGCTTGCATGCTTGTTTCAACTACAGCCACGTCGCCACTAAGAATGCCAGCTTCGACCATTGAGTCGCCGCGCACTTTGAGAAGAACGGTCTTGGAAGGCTTCGCAAATAGAAGCTTGTCTAAAGCCTGAGCATGAAGTAGCCCCGTGGCGTCACCTTCATGACCGAATCCTGCTCGTATTTCATCATCGCTGACGTTAACGGTAAAAAAACTGGGTCCTGGAACCAGTCGTCCACCTAAAGATTTTTCTAAATGGCCAGAGGTTATCAAGCGGTGAGTGAGCTTGAAAGCTGCATTTTTGGCTTTGAACCCCAGCGCTTTGGCTAACTCGCTGTACGAGGGTATGCAACCTACGCGGGTATATAGATCGCGCAGATGAAGCAAATGCAAAGCGTCTTTGTTTGTTCGAGCCATAAGTGTAATTATAGCGAACAATCGTCCACTAATTGATAGAAAAATATGGCTGCTTAAATATCATTTTTGTGAGTTACAGCTCCTAATTGCCAGGAAATAAGTCGAGATTGCCACTGCGAGCAATTTCATTCCAAATACGCTCTGGCAATGGATGACGCGAAAAGAACACCAGACGATAGATGGAGCGACCTTTGCCATCAGTTATTAACGGCATCTGACCGCTAATCTTGAACCCTAAGGATGCAACTGCTTTGCACCAAGTGTCAAAGAACCAAGCAGGCAAGCTAGATTTAGATAGCTCGTCAGTTGGTGCGGCTAAGCGCCAACCAGGAAGCGCGTGATCGAACCGATCTCTTTTAGGATCAAGCTCCATATCGATATTTCGAGTCAAGTCCATAAGACTGAAATGGACAGCGAAATCTACATGCTGCAACTTGGCAAGCCGCTCAATGAGCGAGAAGGATAAAAACTCAAGGTTGTAAGGGTCAATGTAAGCCAGGACAAGAGCGCCAAAGGGTACGGCTTTGATCATTTCGTCAATGGACTTAATCGCTGGTCCAACAAAGCTTTGAACATTGGCGCCCGCCGCTCTTAGGCGTAGTTCATTGGCATGCGATCGGTGGGCATCGATATCACCGACTAAAAGCTTGGTGAATGGAGCGCCGGACAGTACAGACTGACGGTAGGCAGCAACTGAGCCACCTTCACGGGTGAAGTGTTCACCTTCTACTTGGATGCGACCAGGGCCACAAAAAGGATCAATTAGCACACGCTGCTGAAACTTCTTCTGAGCTTCACGGGTTGCGTCAAGGTAGCGAGAAAGGTAGCGATGCTTCTCTTCTACCACCCATCGCCCGACGCCACGACCGTGGGGCCCGCGCTCAATGGGTAGATCGGGGTAGGCATCAGGCATCACGTGGTTGTGTGGCATGGTTTTAAGACATTTTCCATAGGTATCACGTTGTTGGACATTGCATTGATTCGATTAAACACTAGTCAAAGAGATATTTTTATGCATTAATCAGAAAGGTGCCGTTTTCCAGACGTTTCCTGTCCAGCACAAATCTCTTGATGGCGAACTCGCGCAGTAGCTCGGTGACCCATTGGCAGAACTGGGTAAGTCTCGCAACTAAACCAAGTCCAAAACGAACTGACTACCCAATGCAGGTACAAGCAATTTCATAAGTCGTGTCAGATCCGCGTGATTGACCGACGCAAGATCTGTTTCTGAAATTGGGAATATCAGCCACCTACGTTCAGCATCAATTTGCCCTGGAAGGAAGTTATGCGGCGGAGGAAACAGTGCTGCTTGGTCGGTGAGAACGGCTTGCCACAGAGTGCGCGCATCAACTGTCTGTTCTGTTGCCGCAAGCCTTACATGCTTGCGGCAACAAAAAGCGTCAAGTCCGCGAAGGAAAGCCGCACGCAGAAACCCCAATACGGCGTGAGCATCTTGTGCAGAAAATGGAGATTTCGTGATCAGCGCTTGGACAACCTGGATCGGATCCCCCTCCAGTCCGCCCTCGTCAATTACCACTAACAACTGTTCTATTGCTGCAATTGCCCCGTCAACCTCAGCGCGCGCAATGTTCGGCGGCGAGGCATGCGAGTAAGGATTCAATACCACTTTACGGAATAGTTTCACGCGCTCAATAACACCAGCTAAACAGACCTTTGCCGAGTGGGCTTTGAACCAACCTTCCAAGGCGGACATCAGTTTTTCTGTGTCCAAATGACGTGGATCGCTTTTGTATGCCACAGGAACACCGAAGCGTTCGCAAAATGACTTCAGCGCGATTTCGAACGCCGCTCTTGTGTAGTTGGCGGCAGCAGCAATGTGATGGTTCGCAAGGAATTCTCTTGCTTGCCTTAGCGATGCGTTTGCCGCCTTATCCCCGGGCGTCCGAGTGGTCGGAGCCGGTATTCCACGTTGAACATCTTCACCTTCGAATATTTCCAGTATCTTCCATCTACCAGAGTTTCCTAAATGAAATCTGGCCATCTCAAACCACACTCGATCATGAGTAAGCAGCACAATCTGCCAGTCGGAAAACTTGGTTTGCAGCACATCCAATACGGGTAACCGATTTGAGTGATCCAGTCCGATCAGCACATCGTCCAGCACCAACAACTTCAGCGCGCTGTTTGGTGCCGTGGGCGTGCAAGCCAGTCGACCAGCTAGGTAAACGGCTAAGCCCAGCGCAGACAACCTTGCCTCGTTCAAAAACAATTGCGGCGCTTTCAGCGGGTGATTACGAAAACTCAGTTCCGGCGTGAGCGATTGGCCCTCGACGGCGCGATTCTGTTTCAGGCGGGCGTTGTTGTATGTGAGGCCAGGGGTATTGAAGCCCTTCAGTTTCACCTCCTTCCAGCCAAGAAACTGCATCAGCTCATTGACCAGTGGGATCAGCACTGGAAACGCGCCGCGAAAGGCGGTGTTGAACTCCACGCAGGCCTGGTTAATGCGGGTGATAGCCGCGCTGGTATGAGCACTTGGTTTGCTATTCAACACCTTGATCCACAACTCACCTACTGTGGTCGAGGCACCTCCGGTAACCGTCACCGGGTAGTCGCGCAGCAGGTGCTCGACGGCGATTTCAAACAAATTGATTGGACCGTTGCCCTGCTTGTAATTGGTATCCAGCAGTGCCCGATAGTCCAGACAGGCGCGGCGCAAGGCCGCTTCAGTCACGCGCAAGTCTGATGAAGCGCCAAGCACTGAGGCGGGGTGCTTACTGACCGTCCATTCGACTGCGGGACTGCCATCCGCAAAGTCGATGGACACCTTGCAATCCGTGTCTGGCAGCCCCGAAAAGACATTCTTGTATTCCTGCAAAGGGCGAACAGGTTTGAATGAAAAAAAGCTACCGAGCGCGTAGAACAAGGAAGATTTGCCCGCTCCATTCTCCCCGTACACCAGCAGATTTTTACTATTCAGATCAAAGACCGTCGGTGCTGGACCGGGAAATGCGCGAAAGTCTGTAAGCGTCAGGCGTTTGATGCGCACCGGCACTGGTGGTACAAGTGGCTGCGTACTCATTCCTTACCCTCAATGATGCGGACTACTTCCAAAGCCTGTAGATCGAAGAGCAGTGCATAAATAGGGTGACTGGTTGCAAAGATGCGATCAGCCAGTTCGCTGGCGGCAGTGGCAAGCGCTTGATTCTTGAGAGAGACCAGCTTATCGACGCCGGCCTTTTCGCAAGCATCAAACAGGTAAATGTTGGCGCAGTGCAGATCATCAGGGAAGAACAATTCGAGAACGAGGGCATTTATGAGTCGCTCGAATTGCGGTGCACCGGTAGCCAAAACGCTGTTAGCTGCGGCCTCAAGTACCTTTTTTTTCTTCGGTTCGACAGATGGAATCGGGAAGGCCTCCAGAGCCTCGGGCTGCACTTCGTAGTATCCATTCTGCTTTCCAACGAAACGCCCTTTAGCGTAGTAGGCCGACACACTGCTGTTCAACAGCGCAAGCAGATAGAGCCTGTCGTCGCCCGCCGGAATAAAATAGGCCGTGTTGCTCAGATACCGCGCTTCGGTGTCCAGTGAGAACGTCGGCTCAATGGATACCTTCGTCGAAACAATTTTTCGTTGTTCAAACTCTTTCCAATACGCAATGTTGTCCTGAATCTCATACCACTCGTAGTTGCCAGCCTTGCGCCCTTTCCATTTTCCATCACGCTCTTCGTGCCAGTCATACGGTTTGGGCATAAGTTGAGCTTTGAAGCTAGAAAGATACTTTTCAATAGCTGGGTATTGACTAATAGGAAACGGCTTCCTTGTAAAAATCAGCCATAAATCATCTGGTTTCGCCTTCCACCGTTTCACATCATTCCCACGCATAAACGGCTTGATGATGTCCGAAGACTTCCCGTCCTCTGCAATCAGTCTTGCTCTTGTCTTGCCGTCAATGACGAATGCTTCGTTTAAGCCCGTCGTAATGCCTCGCGATACCCTTGCGCCCAGATGCTTCCGGAGTGGCATGCCCGTGCTAATCATGCGTTCTAGCAGTTGCCGCTTCCCCGCAGGCTCCAACTGCCAATTTGCCTTCGTCAACTTTGCCTGCGGAACCTCAAATGCTGCGGTTTGGAATACCACAGGAAACTCCTCAACAGGATGCTCTTGAGTCCAGTTCAGGACACGTACTTGGTCGGTAGCAGGCGGAGGGTTGAGCGGCATCTCTCGCCGCGTGGCAATCACAATGGTCGGGTAAGCGATGGCGGTGAATACCGCCTCATCGCCGAAGTCGATGAGGTGACGCAATCGTGTGTGCGTGGTCATGAACAATCGCAAGCTCTCACCATACTTAGTGCGATACCACTTATTTGAGGTGATAAAGGACAGTACGCCGTGGGCTTTGAGCAGCTTAATTGATCGCTCGTAAAAATAAACAAATAAGTCCGCCGTCCCGGTGTAGCACTCGTATTTATAAACATCCTTCAGCAAGGGCTTGAGATCCTTGATCTCCTCTTGACGCACATAAGGCGGATTGCCGATCACGATATCGAATACTGCCTCAGAGTTGTCCCGGGCCCGCGGCATACCGAACATCCATTCCACATCGAAAAAGTCGGCATAGCGGTTTTGATCGAATGGGTCCCAACGTGCCATGCGATCGGCATCACGCTCGGTGACGAAGCCGTCTCGCTTAAGCAAGACCACCAGCTCTTCGTGCAGTTTCTGTACTTTCTCTTTGCGTCGTTTCTTGGTGGCGCGGGTACGGGCGGTAAAGTAGGCCCCATTGGCATCACGTAGTTCCGCCTCTTTCTGAGCAATGGCTGGATCATCCAATAGTGAGCCTTGCGCTCCATCTCGCGGCACCCCGAACAGGGTGTTGGCGGCAACGATCTTGGTTTCCAGATTAGGCAGCGGGGTGATGTTCCAGTTTGGTTTATTACGGTCAATCGGCTGACTGACGATGAGCGCAATGAAAAATCGCAGCTTAGCGATTTGAACAGCAATGGGCTGGATATCCGAACCGAAGATGCATTTTTCGATTAGGTAGAGCTTGCGCGTGTAATCGGCATAGGCCAGGTCTGCAAAGTCTTTCTTGTGCTTTTCGAGTGCGGCTTCAGCATCGGAGATTTCAGTATCACGCAGCACCGGATCCGGCGTCTTTTGGGCCCACGCGAGGCGCTGGCGTAAGGGCGCAAGATTCTGATCGCGCCAGCGGTGGTTAACCGGGTCCAACTTGGTCAGGGCTACAAATAATTTGGTCAACATGCCCATGGGGAAGGCACCCGAGCCGCAGGCGGGGTCCAGTACCTTGAGCTGCTCAATGGCGAACACCAGCGTATCTGCCTCCGCTTCGCTGAAGCCGTGTCCTGTGTCGGCGTGAGATAGCAATTGGCGGAGGTCTGTTTCGCGCCGCTCGCCATCCGGTAGATGGCGAGCAAAATAGGCGATGAGCGCCTCGTCCACCATATAGTCCACCACCTCGCGCGGGGTGTAGAAGGAGCCGGACTGTTTACGGGCGGTGCTGCGAGTATCAGGGTTGTAGCTGGCCAGTAGGTTTTCGAATACTTTGCCGAGCAGCTCTGGATCTAGCGCCACCTCTTCATCCAGAGGCGTATTCTCATCCACGGTAAATTTGTAACTGTCGAGCAAATCGATCAGCCCCTGCACAGGGTAGCGCTTGCCCTTGGTTTCAAACTCGGTATTAAGTGCAGCATCTTCGGTACCACCGAAGAACAGCTTGTTGGGCACTTTAGATTGCGCTTCAGGGCGGCGCGAAAATCCGTCGATGCGCAGAACATAGCCTTTGCCTTCTTGCACGACCAAAGAAGTCAGCTCTGGTCGTCGTGTCAGATCCTCTTCGCTGAGTTGCTCGTCCAAACATTCAAACAAGCCTCCGTTGAGGTAAGGTACGTTAGCGAAGTAATCCTGTAAAACGGTGTCTGGATGCTGGAAGGCTTCTTGATATCGGTAAACAAGGGAGATGAGGTAGTCGCCTTTCATGCCACCACCGGTTTTGACCCAGCGACGCTCGTTTCCCATTTCCTGGTTGAGCGTGGCAAAGAATAGGTTTTGTAGAATTGCTTGGTAATAGTTGCTAGAGTCTGGCGTTTCATGCGGCGCTTGCTTCAACAGTGCCTTGAGTGCCTTGCGGTCGAAAAGTGCATCGGGAACCAGCCCGCGCTCTTTGATGAACCAGACGAAGATCAGACGCGTGAGCAGGCGAATCACGCCTATGGCGTTGCGATCAGTGCCACCGCCCCGCGGAAATTCCACTTCCTTAACCGCCCACATGTACCACCAGGCGAGCTGCTTGTAGAAGACCTCGTTCAGCTTCTGAGTGGAGAGCGTGGAGATCCATGCGTCGTACAGCTCGCGGAAGTTACTTGGCTTGCGCTTGTCGTTCAGATTAGCCAACGACAAATTGGCCAGAATGTCGATGTGGGCGCGGTGAGGACTTGCGAGTCGAACATCTTTGATCACGGTGATGCGACTGTCCATCACATCACGGGTGGGATCGCGCAGATGCTGACGACGATCGATCACGGCCAACGACAGCAGCGCGGCCTGCCGGAACAAAATGATGGCTGGCATCGGGAACCGTTTATTCAGCTCACGGGTGATGGTTGCCAGCTGCGTTCGGGACCATTGTTCACCCTGCAAATCAATCGCCAGGAAAACAAAAGACTCCATCTGACCTTGTGCCAGTTCGCAACTGGCACCGATAGGGGCCTGCCCCATAACAAGCGAAGGAATCTCATCATTGGTAAGTTGGAACAGTAAGGTGCCAGACTTCCAACGTTGAGCTTGCACTTTGTTGCGATCAATAGCGCTCAGATCCGGGCGGAACCGCTCGATGCTGACCAACATATCTTCAGCATTATTGCCAAGGTCAGCTGTCTTGGCACTCCGATAGCCCAATACGGCCAGCAAGGCGGTTGCACTTGAGTTCAATGGCTGATCTGCAAAAGCCTGTAAAGCCTGCTGAATAGAAGCACGGAAGGTGGATGCATTTTCAGACATGCTGGGTATCCTTGACAACCAACCAGGTGATGAGTTCAAAGTCGGTTGTGTTTTTGATGGTACTCTGGCTGCTCAGCAACTTCCCGCCACGGCCCGTGAACAAGTTGCCAGCATTTTTGCGTCCAAAGTGCGTGGCAATGGCAGCCACAGCCTTGTATAGCAACCCGCTGTAGCGGCTCATGTCCTGCCCATGGTTGGTTTCTTCGTCGAATAGTTCGCACAACTCGGCGTACGGTTCGGTTTTCCCTTGACACACGGCACGGAAAATTTCAAGCACCTGCCTGGGCGCGGTAAAGTTGTAGCGCATCTCGCCATCTTCGTGGATGTAAACAAGGAAATAGGGGTGCAGCGGATTAACCGTTTCGTTACCCACTGCCTCAGCCCGCTGCTTGAGACAGTAGATGATGCCAGGCTTGATGGTCTGGTATTCCGTTTGCGGCGGCACCACGGCGTAGAGACCAAAGGGCGCCTCCTCCAGCTTGTCTTGATTAGCCTCAATGTAAGTGGCTAGCTCCATGCGGAAGTCATCTAGAGTGAATTCATTAAGTGAGACGGATTCGTTGAAGTCTTCTAGGTCTAGCACTTCATCCTTCAGGCGCATTAGTTGTTTATCGCGGTAGCGCAAGTCTTCTTTGATGAGTTCTTGCAGGTCTTCGGACTGCAAAATGTTGTCTTCTGCCGTGGCTGCGATATCCACCAACGCCATACGAGCCTCTACCCGGTTTTTTAGGTTTATATACTTATTCAGATCGGGTGTTGGCCAGAAGTTGACGAGCTGAATGGCGGCGTTGTGACTGCCGATGCGATCGATGCGGCCGAAGCGCTGGATGATGCGCACCGGATTCCAGTGGATGTCGTAATTGATCAGGTAGTCGCAATCCTGCAGGTTCTGACCTTCGCTGATACAGTCGGTGGCAATCAGTATGTCGATTTCACTGTCCTGCGGCAGGGACCTCATCTTGTCTCGCATTTTGGCGCGCGGTGCAAAGTTGGTGAGGATTTGCATGAAGTCTGCCTGACCGAAGGTGCTACGGTTGGGGCGTACACCGCCGGAGACCAGCGCGATGTGCACACCAAGGTGCTGACTCACCCAATTTTCGATCTCTTCGTAAAGGTAGGCCGCCGTATCGGCAAAGGCGCAGAAGACGATGACTTTGCGGTTTTCTTGGCCAAGGTTATTGGTGGTTGGGTGGCGGACTTTGTGTTCGATGAGCTTTTTAAGCTCAACGAGTTTTGCGTCTCTTTCAGCGGTCACAGATTGGGCCGCGTCAGCCAGTAGGGCCAATTGCTGTTTGTCGCTAGCCAAGTCTTGCAGCCAAGCAGTCACATCCAAGTGTTCCATGTCATATTTGAGCTTGGTACCCACCTGGAAAGCTTCGGCAAGTTCGTCGTCTTCTTCATCCAGGTCCTGAAAGAGATCGGCCTGGATGTCAGAGACCTTGGCGTCCTGCCGCTGGAATGCCTTCAGCCGAGCCTCCAAGTCTTCAATCTTGGTAACTGTGCGCTCCATAGTAATAGCAAAAGAATGCACAGAGCTCTCCAATCGCTTGAGGAAATTCACCTTCATCATGCCAACGAGAAATCTTTCGCGGCTTTCCTGACTAAAGTTGCGCACGTTGCCTGCGTCATATTGCGCCTTGAACTGGGGCAGCACGTAACGTGATGGACTATAGAGCGACAGCTGGTAGTTGTTGATTTCGTCGTTCAGCTTGTCATATGACAAGAAACGCCCCTTGAGATCTATCTCAGAAAAGATGGAGTCTGGTTTTTTGCGTTTAGGAAAATGGCCGATCTGCGCCATCGATGCTCGGTAGTATTTCTTGATGTGTTTGCGAGATCGAGCGATAGTGAGCTCGTCGAGCAAAGTGAAAAAGCCGGCTGTTAGGCGGTCCATCAGATGGCGAGCGTCTTTCTCGTCTGTGCGCTTAGCCCATTCCATGAAGGTCTTCTGGGCAACGGTGAGCGTGTCTTTGATGCTGTGTATCCCGAAGCTCTGATCGAACGCGGTATCGCGCCCTTCGGTAACGAAGTAGATCTGATTACGCAGATCCTTTAGATCGTTGTTAACTGGAGTAGCCGAGAGCAGCAGGACCTTTGTTTTCACTCCAGTCTGAATGATGTCGTCCATCAAGCGTTCGTAGCGGCTCTTACGGATAAGATTACCGTCTTCATCGCGTTTGCCTTTGGTGTTGTTGCGGAAGTTGTGCGATTCATCTATGACGATGAGATCGAAATTACCCCAATTCAACGTAGCAAGATCAACACCATCAACCTTACCGTTTTCGCGTGATAAATCGGTATGCGAGAGAACGGTATAAGCGAAGCGATCTTTCAGAAATGGATTGAGTTCGCTGTTGTTCTGAGCGAGATAAACCGTCCAGTTTTCTCGCAACTTTTTCGGGCACAGCACCAGCACGCGGTGGTTGCGCAATTCGTAGTACTTAATGACCGCCAGCGCTGAATATGTCTTACCCAAGCCAACGCTGTCGGCTAGGATACAGCCGTTGTGGGTGTTGATCTTGTGGATGGCGCCCTTGACCCCGTCTTTCTGAAAGTCGAACAGGGCTTTCCAGATTTCGGTGTCCACGATAGCTGTCTGGTCAAACAGCACGGAATCGGCTTCCTGGCCTGACAGAAAGCGCTCGAATACGTGGTACAGCGTTTTGAAATAGATAAACTCCGGCGCGGGATTGACATAAAGCTGCTCTAGGTAACGCAGCACTTCTTCCTTGACATCGGCAACGAGCTTATCGTCCTGCCAGATGTCGTCAAACCACTGCTTGAGGTCCACGCGATCACGGTCGCTGTCGACGATGAGATTGAGCTCAATATTCGATGTGGCAGAGATGCCCAAACCACGGCGAGTGAAATTGGAACTGCCGAGCAAGGCGTGTTCGCGGCGGCCATCATCAATATGGTAAAGCTTTCCGTGCAAGAGATTTGCTTGGCGAACAGATCGTATGTTCACCTTGTTGCGAATCCACTCTGAGCAGCGACGCGCAATATCTTTTTGCTGCAGACGATTGGCGAGATCCAAGCCTTCGTCTTCGATCTGGAAAGACTTTTTGTCTGTTTTTTCTGGATCGAGAGAGGCTATAAAGCGTGGCTCGCCAAACAGAAAATTCAAATGCTCAATTTGATCCAGTTTTTCCGACAGGGCTTCATATGCATAGATGGTGAAGTAGGCAGATACAACCGAAAGTCGAGTACTAGATGTGATTTTGTCAGCCAGAAAGTCGACCACCTTTCCACGGCTGTGGTTATCCCGGATGCCAACGTGCTGCATGTTGTTATCTGCCATTTTTGATGCCTTCGAGATCGGCCTCATCAGCACCTCCGGCTCGTACCCATTCATCGACCTCGGACAACTGAAACTTCCACAGCCTGCCCACACGGTGAGCTGGCAGTCCCTTGCGCTCTCGCCAGCGATAAACAGTATCCTTGGCTACACCTAAGTGCTGTGCAACGTGTCCAGCAGTAACCCACGGTTCAGTGTTCATGGCATTGGAGCTCGGTTGGTATACATCAAAGTCGATGAGAATCGTTAAAAGTCTACCAGATAGCCTATTACTGACCACCTTGAAGTTACCGGGTGGTAGATGGATTGTTGCAAAATCATACGCTCTAATGTTCTTGAAACATTGTTGACCCACACGACAGGGGTAAAGGTAGTGCGGTTGGCGGCGTTTCTCCGGTAGAGTTTGAAAAACGTCAATTCCCACAGCTCGGAAGTGTCTAATAGAGTCAGATCGATTCATTCCCATGCTCACTCGCTCAAAGAAAATTGTCAGTCGGAAAAGCTACTACTCCAATGGTCAGACATTTGGGCCATGGACATTGGTTGAACGACTAGGGGCAGGGGGAAATGGTGAAGTTTGGAAGGTCTCTCAGACTGGATTTCCCGAACACGCCATCAAACTTCTTCGTGCAATAGACGCCACGTCCTACGCGAGATTTCAGGCAGAGGTAACTGCATTAGATGCACTCGCAGGAGAGCCAGGCGTGATCCCGATGGTCGACAGATTCATTCCTGCTGATCTAGCACGTTATCCTCCTTGGTTCGTCATGCCTATAGCAGTAACGTTCGACAAGTACGAAGTTAACCGAACACCCGAGCAAATCATCGAAAACTTCGTCGAGCTGTCCATGACGCTTGAGAAACTTCATAGGCAACGCATCTTCCACAGGGACATCAAGCCAGCCAATCTCTTATATCTGAATGATCGACTGTGTTTCTCTGACTTCGGACTCGTCAAATATCCCAAACGGGCGGAAATTACACCGCGGAAGCGCGATGTCGGACCCAAATTCACTATGGCCCCAGAAATGCGGCGGTATGCCTCGGCTGCCGAAGGCGGTCCAGCTGATGTCTACTCTTTCTGTAAGACACTCTGGATCGCGTTGACCAAGCAGGCTCAGGGGTTTGACGGCCAGTACACAATCAACTCAGTCGTTTCGCTCAAGAGCTTCGTTCCGAAGCTATACACAACAACGCTGGACCAGCTTTTCATTGAATGCACGGACAACGACCCGCGCAGGCGACCAGACATCAAGCAGGTGACCGCCCGACTCAAAGAGTGGCTCAAGATTGTCGGGGATTTCCACATTCGGAACCAAAGCGAGTGGGAAGAGCTGCAGCACACTCTATTCCCTTGTGGTGCACCCACCCGGGCGACGTGGAATCAAACCGACGTGATCTGCGCCGTACTCGGCGAAATCGCAAAGGTGCCATCACTCAATCACATGTTCTATCCATCCGGAGGTGGCAATACTGTCACCTCCGTATCACGTGCAGCCGAGGACGGACTGATTGCGCTTCATATTGGTGAAAAAATTGCCGATCTCCTCCAGCCGAAGAAGCTGACGTATGAGTCCTTCGGATTGGACCCGAACTGGAACTACTTCCGCCTTGAGGCTGCCCCCATCAATCCCACCGGTGTCAAAGGCGCGCTCGATTCGGATGGCATTTATGAGACGTTGACGGAAGTAAGGCCAGGGGAATACATCCCATATCATCATTGGGACAGCAATGAGTATCGAGGCGAGCCACTGCCAAGCGAGGCACGGCCGATCGGTCGCTATCTAAACGGCTGTTTTGTCTTCTTCGGGACACGGTCTATATACAATCTGAATCCAAGCACATATGACGCCCGGCACAACAAGATGACAGAGGATGAGTTTCGAGACTATGTCCAAGGAAATGCGATCAAGCGCCCCGCGACAAGCGCTTAACTACGCCCTCAACGCGGATACCCATGCCCCGCATGGGCTGCCGAAATTTCATCCTATCCGACTCATTGAGCAACGGCATTTGCTCAACGAGCTCAGTCAATTTTGAGGCGCTACTACCGATTGACCAATCGTTGCTATTCCCAAAATAAGCGCCTTCAAAACTATCAAATTTATTGAGACTATCTAACAGAAGTTGATGATTTGAATCACCTGCCTGGATGGGTAGTGGATATGACTGAAGTTCAATCCTGTAGTGTTCGCTGGCAAGTTGTAGAGTTTTTTGAAGCACCCTCAATGTCACTCTAACTAGGTCATTCTTGGTGACCATGGCAAAACTAGAAACCCCGGCGTTCCCATTCCAGCTTGAAGTCGGCATCGCCCAAGTGACGACCAAGTTGGAGTTCGAAATAGCGCTTGGCACGCTCGTAGTCTCGACCACGAACACTCAAGTAGTGGCCTTGAAAGTTGGGCCGGGTGGCTCTGAAGCACAGCATGGTCCCACAGCCCTCTCGCCAGCCCTTGCATAACAAGCTGTTGCCTTGCATACCGTCCCACGTCCAAGTCGCGTTACCCAGTTCAGCCTGAATCTCCCAAGAGACCTGCGGGAATGCGTGCGTTCGCCTGAAGTCATCTGTTGAGATGTTAAGGAGAAAATCGACATCAATCGGTGTAGCAACGTCCGCGAAGTACTTCAGGTCACGTGCAGTGTGGCCCTCTGGGTAAAGCAATTCGACATACATACCATCTCGAACAACGGCTTCTAGTAGAGGTGCGAAGTCCTGATCGCCGGACAGAAAGGTAAGCCGATGCATATTCTTTCGGTGGGTATGGGTCAACATGTCTACAGCGATGAGAATGTCTACCTCCTTTTGCTCCTGACGCTCCTTCTTCCGATGTCGGGCCAATCCCTCACTGACATGCCAGCCTGCCAGCGATCGCAATCCGTCGAAAAACGCTTGTTTCTCTTCAAACCTGAGCCGGTACTCAGCTTCATTTGTCGCGTCTCGCTTGGCAGGCAGACAGTCGTAATAAAACACCTTCTGACAGTCACGCTGCAATTTCCGATAATCGATTTCGATCGAATTACCAAACCAAAACGTTCCCACTTCCTTCAGAGTTTGACGCAATTGTTCGCCATCAATGAACATATAGTGGACCTCACGCGGTCCGCGGTATCCTTGCGATAATCCGCCCATGGCTCGTCCCTCCAGATAGCAGAATGATAGCGAGATGTTTGAACGGTCCCAAGAGCCGCGATACTCACGCGGCTGAAGTATGGCATGCCTCCAAATCCGTAGATATATTTCATAGCGAAGTTGCAATTTATTTTTAGTAGATTTACCGTCTCACTCAGAAAAAGATTTAAACATTAAAAAGACGTATCAAAAAGCCACTAAGTGCCCTGCAGTTTGAACCAAATAAAAATATGAACGTATAGATGGTGGGTACGCCATGTTACGAAAAAATGAGCTTGGCGCCTCATCTATTAGGCTTAGCACGACTGAACGAGGATATTCATAAATATCATCTCCCGTTTGATAACTTCGGAGTTCTTTCAAATCTTCGTACAAAAATCCGTAGTAATGCCAAGCAACATCTTTCAACTTAACTTGTTGTGGCTCGCGGCTTCGAGTCAGTCGCCCTTCTTCAGGCACCGTCGCTTTATCCCAAACATCGTGAAACTCTTCGGAAGAGTTGCTACGTGCCACAGCTAATTTTTCGAATTCATCCGGGCATTTGTATTTGATTGCACAGAGTACAGAAAGCCATAGAAGAAAAATTTTCTTTCCCTTAGGGACCCCGGAAGCCGCAGCAAAAACCATTTCAACAACTGTACGCTGCGACCGAAGATCCAACACGAAAACTTCAGCGACCCATGTCAATACATAACATGCATCCATCGGATCGTTGGCCCCATCAAATCCATTATTCGGCAAACCTAACGCAAGGTTTTCTGCTTTCAGTTCTGGATGTTCAGCCAACAATAAGGTCATAAAACTTCGCCCGCTCACAAACGGTAGCGAATACTCAACATCAAAGAATCTTTTTAAGTATCCATACCCGTCGAATCCAGATCCATACACGGCCTTGATAGATTCAGACAACTGAGCCATATTAGTTGAGACAACAAAACAAACGCCTTGGATTCCAAAAAGATGTTTAACTCCTTCCAGTAACTCGATAGCAAAGTTCGGACGACATCGGTCAAGTTCATCAATAAACACAAACATGGGCAGAGCGATAGCACCGCAATCTGACAAATCCAACAGCGCATCTTCAATCGATTTTCTAAATTCGCTAATGGCTTGTTCGCGTTCAGCCTGCTCCTCAAGGGCTTTATTAAAAAACTCATCAAGCCCTTTATTCAAAGTTTCCAAGCCTACTTCGACTAGCTTATCTTCAGCCAACTCGGGCTTCGAGAAGCCCCCTTTTTTGTAAACATCAAAAATTTCATCTATAGCAACACCAGTTGTTTTCTTAAGCAGACCTTGGGCCATCACTTTACCTGCAGGCACTATTGCACGGCGAAAACCATTAACCGCCTGAAGGATATGTTCTATTGCCTTGCTTTTTTGACCTTCGTTTAGTCCTGCAGCTTTAACTCTCTCATCTAACGTTGCTTTAAATGAAGCCATAAAACCGACCATTGGTTCAGTTCCGTAATCTGCGCTCCACGCATCAAAAATCAAAGTTGGGTATGCAGGAGATGCATCTTGCAAATCTTGCGCCCATTTGGTAACAAAAAAAGTCTTGCCTTGCCCCCACTGCGCATCAAGCGCCAAGGTAAACGACCTCTTCGACAAGCTAGCTTGCCCCTGCAACTTGGACACAAGGTAATTCGTAAGAAAGTCAGCATAAGGTTTACGTTGAAGAACATCACCTCCCCATTGCTCCTTCACAAGATCTGCTTTATGGTCCATCTATTAATCCTTACAAGACAATTATTTGATTGTCACATTACGATTCTGAACGCGAAATAATGAATCGATGCGCACAATTAAGACCCGCCTAGGCTGGGTGACAACCAGCGTACTTTTTGCGTGGCGATAAGGTAGCGCACCATACACCTTGCTAACTTCATAGTAGCCGATGGCTATCGCATCTAGATGCGTTCGATAGCTGGCATTCTGGCGCTAAATAGGTAGCGCTAGACTGTCGTGTGAATAGAAACGAATTCGGGAGAAATAGTGGGAGTTCTGGCAAAAGCTGCTCAGTTTCACGGCTACAAAACTATCGCGGCAATAACCACTGCTGCACTGGCGAGCGGTCCGGTATCAGCAACCAAGGACGAAGCGAAAGCAGCGCTTGGAGCCTTGAAGATCTACCTAGAGCGGAATGACCATCAGTGGTCTGTTTCAGTCCTGCTTGCACTTTTGCTGTGGGATGCTGACAGCGCAGTTGCACGCATTCGACGAGAAGGTCTGTTGCGCGCCTCACGGTACAAATTTCAATCTGGTGCACTTGTCAAAGCAGTGGAGGCTAGTTTGGCACTCTTACCAAAGGTCACTCTACGCCCAGATCGACAGGAGTTTTTGCGCTCAGTTAGGCTCCTTCTCAATCTTGCGCCTGCTGCACGCAGCCTTCGTGAAGCCCTAGTATTACGCCTCAGATCTCGGCGCAAGGTCGCTCAGAAAAGTCTGCTGATCATAGTTAACGAAGCCTTCGCCAATGACTGGAGAGGAGGCAACTTGCACCTAGATTCTTCAAGTTTCGAACATTGGTCGACTGAGGAAGTAACGCAAGGACTGTCCTTCATTTTGCATCTGATGCGCGAGGAAGTTGGTACTGTGCCGACAGACTGGAAAAACGTAGATGAGTCGCTCGTTTCTCCTTACCAGAGCGTCTATCCTGAGTTGCTGATGGACGCTGCTCGGCTCAATGAGCTATTTGAAGTTGAGGCGCTGCTCGATGGCATGCCTTACAAGGTGGAGCAGATCGGCAAAGAGCTTAAGGTGCTGTCGATAGATCAAGCCCTAGAAAAGTCCATTCGCTTGGGCTACATCCAAAACAGCTTGCAAGAAGAGATTCGTGCAGCCAAGGTTGCACTGGAATATCGCGAAATTAACGAGCAAATTTTTACAATGGAGTCGTTCATCGAAGCCGCTTTTACACAAGGCCGTTTGGGTGAGTTCGTCGAGCTGCGTTTCGAACCTATCGAGCGGCTTGTATTTCTGATGGTTCAGGATCCCAAATTTTTCGCACCGATAGCTGGGAATCAATTCTTCGCAGAGGAAGTCGCGGCGCTGATGAGCCTAGGCATCGACAACTTTCGACAGGACGATCCTTTGTCACTTCAGGTCACTGAGACACTCAGCGCAGGTGACATCATGAAGGTGCAACGTTTGTTTGCATTCTTGAGTGCCGTCTTCCAGCGAAAACTCCAGGAAATTCAGCCCCCCGAACGTCAGCAGCTCCTAAGGGTGCGCTCTGTCCTCCCAATAATGCGCTCTAAAGACCTTGTGATGTTACTCAGTCAGGTCCTACCGCACTCGAAATCACAAGAGGTTGTTGACATCCTCACGTTGCGAAAAGACCAGAAATTCATAGACCTCCAGTACCGACCGCTCATCGAAGCGGCCGAGCATTTGGTCATTGCTCCGGCTGTGATCGCGAAATCAAATCTTGTACGAAACGTCGTTACGGCTAATGATCTTCGACGTGTGCAACTTAGAGACAAGGACCCGATGGAACAGACCGTCTTAGCCACTCTGATGGATGCGGGCTTTAAGGTACGAAGCAATTTCGAGTTCAACATGGAAGGTAAGCGGGAAACTGACATAGTCGCGTGGCGAGACGGGCATCTCTTTATCTTTGAGTGTAAGAATTCATTCCTGCCAGTTTCGGCGCACGAGTTGCGAACTAGTTACGAGCATTTAAAAACAGCACGCGATCAACTGGACATCCGCCTTCGTTGGATGAAAATTCCAACAAACCAAAAGAGACTGCTCAAGTGGCTGGATTGGGATGTAGTCGCCACAGAGCATGTTCATACTGGCATCATCTCTGCTAATCGGGTATTCAACGGGTACACGATGGGGATACACCCAGTACGGCAGGCACATGAGCTAATCAATGTGGTAGCCAACGGTTTCGTTCGGCTTTGGCCTGAAGGGAAAGTACGTTTCTGGCGAGACGAAAATTTTCAGGCGCTAGACTTAGCAGATTACCTGCTAGGTGGCAACATTATCAAGCAGCAAATTGACCTCCTGCGACCATTTGAGCGTCGAGTGTGCTTCAAAGACATGACGCTTACATCTCAGAATTACTTTATGAATATGCAGGAAGCGTCAGAGCGGTTCCAAGGGCAAGTAGGGATGTGATGTAGATAGCAAAGCACTAATGGATCAAACAGATTCGAGTTAAGGCTAACTGTTCCATCGAACTCCAAGACTTTCATGTACAAGGGGCACCATAGCAAGAGAAAGATTACGTGATTGAGTCAGAATTGCGTGTTGCTGATTTTTGTGATGCTAGAACGGAGGACACGCCATGAAATTCGACATCTTTGGCCCTTATAAAGTACCTCGAAACAAGTACGGCCAGACGAAACTGATCACCAAGGACTCGATTCCAATACTTGAGAACACCGTCAACAACGATAGTCTCATCAATGGATGCGGCTGCTACGTCTTCGCATTGCGCGCTAGCAAAGGATACACGCCTTGGTATGTGGGACAGGCATCCAAAATGCGTCTTCTGGACGAGTCTATGAACTCAAACAATCGAGAAAAATACAACAAAATCATCGCAACCCATAAGGGTACGCCTGTAATGTTTTATATACCCAAGTTAACCAAGGGTGGGAAGTTAGCAAAGCCGACTAAGAAAGAAAATGGCGAACTAAAAGCGGTGAACTTTTTGGAAGAGTGGTTAATTGCTACGGCACTTCAGAAAAATCCGAAACTGATAAACCAACAAAACACGCACTTTTTGAAGTATCTCCATGTAGTAGGCCTCTTCAATTCAAAAGCTGGTGAAAGCCACGCCTGCTCTATGGCACTGAAACGAGCAATTTTCTAGCAGTCCGGACTGCAATCCAAGAAGAGCGACAAGAAACTTCGCGCCGCCGTGCTACATTTTCTGTCCCATATACCAACGTTGAATTTCATGAAGCATCAGCGTTGTCTGCGTCGCATCTTTAATTAGCTGCCTACAACTTATCGTTGCCTCATCTCCGGCGGTAGAAGGTAAAGAGAAGGCGCTGGCTGAAGTAACTCCTGAGGCATTACTGGAAACGGCGGACAAATCCCCTGAGCTGTTTTCGAGCTTGTCGAGCACCCGCTCGTACACAACAGCACGACTAGCCAACAAACTAGACTTCTTACGATAGTCATCAGAGATCTCCTTAGATATTTGGTTTTGAACTCGAGCCACATCGACCACGTGTTGCTCTTGCTTTGCTTGTGCAACTTGCACAGTTTGTTTCTCAGCATCCCACTGACGCTGCAGACGGGACTGCCCCATCTGCAGGCCTAATAAAAACGCCATGAGAAGCAGCAGCCCTTTTAGGAGCAACGATTTATTGAGCTCTACGAATGCACGAATCCAACTCATACACCCTCCCCATCCAGCGAGGACAAGTTGTAGACACCAATCAAACGGATGAGCTTGTCGGCGTAGCCAGGGTCCGTGGCATATCCAGCTTTCAGAAGAGCTCGCGCAAAGGTCTGTGCCGAGATACACAGGAAGCAGTCTTTGTAGCGAGGGTTGCGTTTTAAGAAGGCGGCATGGTCATCCACACTGGCTTGCCATGTCGGGTACTTGCGCCACTTAGCGGGTACAACGACCCACTGCCCTCGGATGAACTCCTTGGTGTCAAGCATCACGGTTTCACCGCGCCACAAACTGTCTGCCTTAATCCCGAACAGGTTATTGGCCGTCTTGGTGAGCCCTGACTCTCCCCAGCCAGACTCAAGTGCTGCTTGACTCACTGTGATGCTTGCAGGAACACCCGCAGCCTTGTGACATGCCCGTGCGGCAGGCCCAATAAGGGCAATGAAGTCTTGTGGTTTCACAGCATCTCCTTCACTTCTTTGGCCACCTCATCAATTGAGGCATCGCGGCGCTCCACGATGAAGTTAAAAATCCAACGCACCAATGCCCAACCGGGTAAGCCACAGGCAAAGATCACCCCGCCCATGGCGTACAGGCCAATCGTCGAAAACGCCCAGTGGTGAAGCTGGAAATACTCGATGGTGATCGCCCCACCGCAGATGCTCGATACAACAGTACTGATCAGCCCCACTGCCCACTCGCGCTTATCGCGTGGTGGCGTCATCAGCATGACCACGACTGCGGCAAGCGTTGCACCACTGGCTGCGGCAGCAGCCGTTCCACCAAAGGCTTTGTATGCAGCGGCGGCTCCCGCCACTCCGCTACTTGTAGGTTCTGGCATTTCTTAACTCCAAAAAAATACCCGCCTGAATTTCTTGAAGGCGGGTTGTAAACAACTCGTTCGTTTATGTTTGATCAGCGGTGTGAACTGCAGGGCTTTCTGCCACGCAGGTCACCTCCACCAAATCAGCTCGAGGCTTGACGCTCATCACGCGCGCCATCTGGGCCCAGGTCTGCCCCACCCCAAAAGCAAAGTGCGTTCGCTCCTCACCTCCACCGGTTTGGATATCAACGCTCGGCGCTTGTTGCAAGACGGCATGCCTGTCCGTCGTACCGCGCGTAACACCAATCGGATCAGTGACTGAACCATCCAAGCGTCTGAGCGCGATGTAGTGATTTGCTCCTGCCAGCCAAGGCAAGCGTTCAGAACAGAACAACACCTTTGATGCGCCATCCCAAGACAGAGCCTCACCACTTACACCCCAGCTGGGCATGTCATGACTGATGGCCACCAAGTCGCCGTAGGTTGGAATCAACCCTTCGAGTTCTGTCCTAAAAGTGATGATCCGTCTGCGGTACCGATTGGCTGCGGCGATGTACTTTCCCTCACGTGCGGCTTGCGACCTGTCGGTACAGCCAAAGAGCTTCAAGCGCGCAGGCTTGGACAGGGTGGACCCTGTCAGAGCGACTGTGATCTCGTCCGGTTTCCAGCTCTTGGGATTGAAGTATTCAACTGTGACCGCATCCGCCGTTGCGTCTCCGGGCATCACATACTGAATCTTCAAGCTGCTGCGAACGATGTTTCGGGTGGAGAACAAGGCCACAGGCATAGTCTTGGGTTCATCTCGAACAATGCGCACGGTGCCACCTTGAAGGAATGGAACTGCACGCCCCGCTCTAGCAATCTGCCCCATGGCATCCCAAACCGTTAGGTTCTGATCGAACACACCGTTGAACGTATCGCCACGCGCAGACCATACGCCATCGAGCCGAGCCAATGCATTGAGATCAATCTTTGCATCAGGCAACCCCGCCCCATAACTCGCACGCGCTGCATCAGCAAATGCCCAAGCAATCGATCGGGTGGCTTGCGGTGCACTCCAACCTGTGGTCTTTGACCAGGCTGGTAGTTTGCGCGTCACCAAGCAGTTCACTAAGCGGGATGACCGCTGTGACAAGTTGTCCGTTGCGCGCATGCGCAATGCCAGCAAGGTCAAATCTGAGGGCAATGTTGGATTGAACAGATAGCCCTTAGCCTGTCCCCACCTAAGCTCATGCCCAGCTCGGTTGCTGGTGTCTTTTGTGTCTAGCCTTTGAACACGCACCTCGTAGCGCCCTGCACCCACACCATATTTGTAGGTCCTGCGCTGCGCCGTATTCGTCGCAGCAGAGTAGGACTCATCCGCAAGATGAATCCATCCAGAAGTGGCATCACCATCATCGTTGATGGTTCTTGCCTCAACCCGCCATTGAACGGTTCGGCTATCCAGTGTTCCGCCATCAGTCGCGTAATACAACCCACGCATCATCACAACATCGATGCCAATCTGATTGACCTGAGTTCCTGCAGGATTAAGTGCGAACGGGCCAATGATGCTGCCGCCCGTATCAGCGACGGCAATCAACTCCTGCCCTGTCACTTCAGCAGCCGTCACCACATCGTTGTTGAACAGGGTGTTTTGACCGCCCGGCTCAATGACTTGCGCCTGTACTTCTTCAAACGATGCAATCGGACTGTCATCAATCGACAGCTCTTCAAATTGAAAGTGCCCAATACCAATCACATGGAGCTGATGCAGGTACTCCTCGTTGTTGACGTACTCCGTATAGGGCATTGCTGCCAAATCCGGATAAATCAGATGCTGACCGTACACAACAGGAATTGGCTGCGAGAGCCGTCCGTAGTTACCTCGGGCCTGCAACGAATAGGTAGGACTCGGGGAAGACGAACTCGCAGTCGCATTGGGCAGGCTCTGATTGGGTAGCGGCACCAACGCGCTAACAATGATGGAACCCGTCACTGCAATCGCGGTCGATGCCACCGAAGTTGCCACGGCCCCTGAATACCCAAACGATGCAGCCAACTCCGCGCCATAGGCATTGGCTACAACCAACACAGCAATCATCAAGACCGTCTGCAGGGGGTTCTTGCCACCTCCTCCTCCACCCTGTGGCAATGACACCAGTGCGATGACATCTCCAGCATCGATGGGGGTCACACCACGCTCGGCCATCAGCACTGGCTTGCCGTTCTTGAGCACCAGCGTTGGTTGCTCAAAAACGATCTGCTCTTGGTTCATCCATTGACTGATGGTTGGATTTCCCTGAACGTGATGGATATCACGCTCATGGGGATCGAACGGATTTCGAAGCCAAACTACGACACCGTCATTGCTGCTAGGCATGGTTCACCTCGAAATGCATAAAACCCTTCGACACGCCAGCCATGACGGTCCAGCGCCCACAAGTCCTGAAACACCACACCCACGCTTTGCGCGCAATGCAACACGCCGCCGCCATCGATGTCTAGCCAAACACCGACATGCACCGGATATCTAGACTGGCGCATCAGCACAGCATCTCCATGCTTAGGAGCGGACACACGCTGCCAGCGTTTCCGCTCGGGGTGTTCATTGAAAGTCTTGAGCACAACACGCAAACTCAGCGCATCCACAGGGATAAGTGGAAGCTCACGACCGAAGTAATTTCTCTGCACCCATAAAAAAAGGCCCCAGCAGTCAAATGACTCGGGACCTCGTGCTCCTGCTATCCATGGGCGACCTATGTATCGATGAGCCCAATAACCATCAGTTGGTTTCATGTCATCTCCGTCACCGAGCCAATCCTGGGAACTCCGTCGCGGTGTACAAACGCCCCGGAAACGCCTTATTTCCGATATCAACCATTCGAGCCCTTGCAGTCACACGCATCACATCGGCCTCTACCTCGGTCAGCACCAGCGTGATGGGAGGGTCCATCTGCGGTCCCTCCATATCATTCGACAAGTACGGTCGATAAGTGACTTCGATCGAAGCTTCCGACTCAGATGCCGCATCCAAGTGTTTGACGATCTCGCGTGAGACGTTGTCCAGAGTCAAAACGACCTCAGGAACCGGTGCAATGTCCACAGGCGGCAAATCCAAGTCAAAACCCATGGCTACAAACCTTACGGTTTGGCTTGGATTCAGAAGCGCCGAAGCTTCAAGACGTGCAAAGAGGTCTTGCTGATCGCGCACCACACGAATCGCCATGATGGCGCCTGATTCATTCCTGAAGTCGGGGTGACGTAACTCCAAGGTGTGCAGAATCACTACGTCGCTGGGCGCACTGGCATATGCCTCACGCAATGCCGCTGTAAGAGCTTGATCAGGCATTGGCAACCTTGATGGGTATGACTGTTTTGGGGACTGAGTGATCGGCCTTAGCCTCGAATCCAAAGACGTCAGATCGAACCTGCGGCAGATCACCTTCGATGCGATACACAGCGCAACCCGTCAGATGTTCGATGGCAGCCACAAAAAACGGGACATGATCCGAATAGGCGTTGTCGCAGGCTGCAGTCCACAAAGGCCCCTCCAAGAACATGCAGGCACCTTTGCAAGCTTGAAGCACAGGGCAGTCGAGACACTCCGAGCGCTGGGACCAATGCGTAGAGGTGTCCAATGCGACATCCGACAACTTGGAAACGTGTCCGATGTGATGCGACTGGCCATTCGGAGCAACAGATACCGAACTCACATTTTGACAAGTGAGAACATGGCCCTTGAGATCGACAGCGATCTGGTCAGGGCTGTCCATCCCACATTTTTGACCCAACACACTTACGGGACGCCTCTCCAAAATGCTGAGCGCCCACTCCCGCATACGGGAGCGGGCAAGGTCTAGATGAACAATGCGTCCACGACGAATTTCATCCAGAGACTGCCTGCGAAATGCGAAGGCCTCCTGATTCGATTGAAGCGAGTTCGCGAGGCCACCTGCATCATAGGGATCAACGAAGGCTCCCTCGCCGATCGAAATCATTGGATCTCCCGTCAATTGCAAGAAATACTTGGCAATTTCTTCGCGACTGGTGTTTGTTCGATGGACCATAGCGTTGAACGAGATTCGCCCCTGAGGAGCGAGCCGCTTGTAAAGATCCAGAATTCCGGCGCGACTGGTAGCGTCAGCCAAAGGGTCTGGGCCACGAGCAGGTTGACCTGGACCGTCGTGGCTAACTCCCACACCAAAGCCCAACGCATCAAGCCATTCATTGATCTCCGGGTTGAGCAATGAGCCATTGGTGACGACGCCAAATGATGCTGCTGGATAACGCTGCCTGAGCGCCTCGGCCAATGGGCGCAAGGTTTTGATGTACACCAGTGGTTCGCCGCCCCAAAACTCGATGCGCTCAGGTGCTTGTTCGAGACTTGTCTCAAGCAGCCTCAAGAACTGAGGTACGTCTGCTTGCGTGGTCTCTTGGGCGTGGGGAACAAAGCGTTGGCTACAGTAGTCGCACGAGTAGTTACACGACAAGCCAAGCTGAATTTTCAGTACCTTTGGACTGGTTTTTCGACCAGGTTGGGTCTGGCTAACAGCTTCAATGTGCCCCACTGTCCAGGACTTTTCAATGTAGGCCAATGGCCAAGGAGTCATGTCCTCAGCCAAAAGCTCACTAGTTTGGTTGTCATAGATCAGCGTGACTGACTCGTTGACGCGGTTGCGCGCATGTAAAGTAAATCTGGCCATCACGCACCTGCACTTTGTACTGCCGATACATCGGTAAAGACTTCAGGGCAGGCCTGGCGACAGACCTCTTGCGCATTCTGATGGGCGAACTTGGTCAAGTGATATTCACGACGAGAACGAATACGTTCCTCATCCATGACTGTCACAGTAAATAAGACATGCTCGTCATCAACGAGCTCAATGGTTTTCTCAATCAAGTTCATCTCCCGCCCGGCTCAAAGCCGGGTGTAAAGCTCTGTGTAGTTGTGGGATGCCACACGGAAAGTCACGACCAACAGGACGCGCTCACCACCCGGGGCATTGAAGGGGTTGGTCTCGTGCCAAACCCGCGAGGGATGCAAGACCAGCAGTCCAGGAGTGGTTTCGATGTATCGAACCTTCTCCCAAAACGGAAACCCCGCCATCGGGCGGGGGTCCTGTAAAAGCAGCTCACCATCTCCAACCGTCCAGTCACGGTCCTCTGGAGGACTTCGCTCTCGACCACAGTCCAGGTAAAGGCACAGAACGTGGTCGCCTGTATGGTGATAGTGCGGTTGAGCCCGCATCCCCTTTTGATAACACACAGGGATGCAACGCGCCAGCACTTCGAGCTCACTGGCGTTCCTGACACCGTGAGCCTCTTGCAAATAAGCACGATAGGTCCGATCGACCCACTCTTTAAACTCAAACCAAACGGGTGGAGCCTGCACCTCATGCTCTGACAAAAATAGGTTCAATTGGGTGCGCAACTTCACCGGCACATCAGGCATTGCGTGCTGGGGGGGATAGGTCTTGTGATTCTTGAAGCGCTCCTTCGTGAACTTCTTCAGTTCATTGAGCTGATCCGCTGTGAATGGCGATGCTTCATGCAGAACAGGCGTGCTCCATAAGTACTCAATCATGAGCAACCTCACAACCAAATGAAACTGCAATCCTCAGCTCGTTGCAATACCGGGATATAGGACGAGCAGCATGCGTTTGTGTGCCGTTGAAAACCACCAGGCGATTGGGTTTGATCAGAGTACAGGCATCCACTTCCCCAGCTTCATCCAGCATGACAAAGTCACCGCCCCAGTCTCGCTCCCAATTGATCACCGGATACCAAACTGCCGTTCGTGCCGTTTTGGCGTACTCCGCTGGGAAGTCACGATGAAATGCCGACTCATCACCAAAAGACTGGTAGTTCGCCCAAACACGCGTTAAGGCAACAGCTCCAAAATGGTCCCGACGGATCATTTCTGCCACTTCAGCAAGTGGGCCTGAATTATTCAAAAAGGCTTCGTAGCTCAACTCCGGCGTCCACGCTCCTTCGTCGTAGTGGTGATAATGCGTGCCAGGCAGCACAAAATTGCGATGCCAAAACACACCGGAAGCTTCTCGGAAAGCCTTCCATCCGAAAACGGCTGTTTGACCAAGCAACCATTGGCGACAAGCTACTAGCAAAGAATAGGGAACGGGATTGTCAACAATCTTCATCCTGAGCTGCCCCCTCATGACAGAGTCACCTGCGCATCATCAAGCCCCGGGTAAAACTTGAAGCCTGCCTTGAGACGCACCACATCCCCGCTTTCAAGTCCTAAAGGAAGAACCTTGACTTGAGCTAGGCCCGACTGCGTCATCAGACGTGTCTTAGGCAGATATCCATTGACGGCTTCACAATAAATCTCTGCATCTCGATCGAAGATGGGATCTCCCTTACCGTCCAATAATTGAAGGTCAAAGATCACCGGGGCGTCAGCGCGAGCTGTATTCGGAGCCTTGACACGCACCGACGGAAACTTCATCTCCCGTGTAATTTCATGGGATTGGTAGCCCAATTCCTCAATGTCATTTGGCAAAACGCCCTCTACGATGCACCCACCCATTTCTGGATGCAGGTTAACCGTAACAAAACATTCGTCAAAGGTCGCATTGGCAAAAGGAACATTAAAGCCAAGCATGAAGTTTTCTTTGGTGATGCGGTACATCTGCATCATCTCAAAACCTGTGAAGCGGGTCGGCAATGAGAATGTGTACGACGGAAATGGTGCTAACCACTTGCGCAGACGCCAATCAAAGGAACAGTTGAATACCTGACGGTCTGACCAGCTTCGGCTCTTACGTATCGCAGGGACATCCAGGGTGATCTCATCCATTGCGTAGTAAGGTCGACCTGCAACTTCAAAAGTTGGAGATAGCATTTCTGTGTTTCCGTCGCTGCTGATCAACGGCGTTGCAAATACTGCATGAATCTGTTCACGACTGGTATCAATATGTACTTGGATGGCATAGTCCTGAGCCGGTGCCATATAAGGAGATCGATTGAGATATACCTTCATAGAGCACTCCTTTCAGCAGCAACCGCAGCACGCACAATTGCAATTGCAGTTGCAGTTAGTACGGCAGTTGAAGGATCCACAGTTGCAGTTTCGGTACCAGCGGCGGTATTCCGACCCACCAACCTCATTGGCGGCCTCGTAGTAACCGTCATAGTTAAAGCTCACGGAGACGGCATTAAAACTTTCACTCGTACCACCGGCCCCGTCATAGCTACCCCAATTGGCACAGTTGGTCGTAGGAACGCCACTCACACCCCATGTCCACCAATTGCCATTGGGTGGATTCCAGTTTCCATTGCTTGCACAATTTCCGTTAGGCAAATAACCGTTGCAGTTGGAGGCTCGATCGTCGTAGTACTGACTTGAACGGTTCATCTCTCCGATGTCTTGTCCATCCGCCATCTTGTAGCCCGTGTTCCGGGCGTCATCGCTAGTCACACTGCTCTTGATGAGCGCACCGTTGCTCATCGTGACGGTGCCAGTCATCGTGCCGCCCGTCTTATCAAGTTTGCCGTTGAGCTCTGCTTGCAAAGCATCATCCAGCCCCGCCTTGGGGATGCGTGTAATTGCCATGAAATCTCCTGATTAGATATAACGCACAACAATCCGCGCGTTGGCGGGAGGTGCAGATGTAAATCGAAGCGTTGCCCCTGAATTCACCAGTACATAGGCCTCAAGCGAGTCCTGAGTTACGTAATTGATGGTGACCATCAACTTGTGAACGCTGGACGCGGCGGTCGTTAAAACAAAGTCGGTTGCAGAGCCATTAGCCGTGAAAACTTGAGGAGCAACGTTTGAGCCTCCAGCAGCCGCCGCATACCCTTGTGCCTGATTCATGTAGCTCTGCGATTGTGTTGCAGAGTTAGCAGAAGCTGTCGCCGAGGATGCAGACTGACTTGCGCTATTTGCGGAGGCACTTGCAGATGCAGCTGCCGCCGCAGACTGTTGGGTCGCAGTTGCTGCGTTTGCAGCAATGGATTGCGCGTAATACTTGGCTGAATACTCCGTCGCACCAGATACAGGCCCGGAAGTTTTATTCGCCCACTCCTCAGCAGCCGCCGCACCAGATTGCGCTTCTTTATCGAGATAACGAACGCTGATGCCAACTCCATTGGCTGGAGCTGACGAAAACCTAAGCGTTGTCGTCGCTGGCGTTGTGTAGGAATCAAGCGGAGCTTGTGGGACACCTGCAACCGTCACCATCAATGCACCGGGATAACCGACTGGTCGGCTCAGCGTGAAATCTGTCTTGACTCCATCCCCCGTAAAAACGTCAGCTGGAATCACAGTGTTGGCCGTTACTGCTGCAGCAGAGCCTGCCGCTTGCGACGCCCAATACTTTGCTGAGTAACCGGTGCCATCTACGGTCGCAGACGTTTTCTCCGCCCAATCTGCAGCACGAACTGC
>JACCDW010671410.1_pt1 | contig 45917 bp, 67 predicted proteins | sample 7449781 | NCBI WGS metagenome assembly JACCDW01 (sample SAMN15323449, study PRJNA562643) | freshwater metagenome | isolation source: river surface water | place: USA:Blue River Watershed | collected 2017-08-18
ACTCTCAGAATTTGCATTTAGCGACCAAACTCCTTGGCTACCTCTTCTGGTGTAGCAAGTCTAATATGATTACGTTCTAACCACTTTTCAGCCTGTTCTGGCGTAACAATGTTATATCCACGATATACCTTGCCAACTCCAGGTAAACTTACATTCTTTGTAGAATGAACAGCAACAGTCTTACTAGACTTCTTTGGTGCAACAGATTTTTCATTTTTAACCTGTCGTGGTGTTTGTGCAACACCAATTACACCATTTACAATAGATCCTACAGACTGAACTGTATCAGATGAAGATCTGCTCAAATCTGCTGTAGTAATAGCATCTGTAGACTCTGTAGCCTCAGATACTGATGCTTCAATATTATTTTCGGCAGCGACTTCTTCAACCTTAGTTTCTGGCATAGGAGCCTCAACAACTGGTTCAGCAACTGCTGGTTCTTCTACTGGAGCCTCTGGTGCAACAATGTTTTCTACTGGTGCTTCATTATTAAAATTATTTTCTTCCATTATTTAACCTCCTATGTGAACTATTATAACAGAATACTAAAGATAAGAGGGGGAGGAGATTAACCCCTGCCCCCTCTCAAAGGTACTGTCTACAGATTATGCATCTGCTGCAGCGTCTGCCCAGGCAATAGCGTCTTCTTCTTCCCATTGAATACCGAAGCGAACGAATACAGTATATTCAATTGTATCCTTCTTCGCAACATATTCACGGTTTACAACGATATCACGCTGGAAGCCCCATACACGGTTCTGAGGGAATGTCAAATCGACATATCCTTCAGGGTAGTAAGGAACTTCTTGTACATCGATTCCGAGAACACGAGTTGTACGTGCTCCACCGAATGTCTGGCCTTGACCATCTAGGTAAGCCTGTGTATTTGCATAGGTATTACCATTCTTGCCAAGTGCTTCAGCGATTGCATCAGACAATGTACCGTTATTCTTAACGATACCTGCGAATGCATCTGTACCTGCATAGAACTTAAGATTGTTCTTAAGTGCACGGTACTTACGTGGCATAGCAAGGATGATCTCCTGCATTTTTTCTGGAGTCCATGCGTTGTCAGCAACGGTAATTGCTGCCTCATGTGAATCTCCATTATCCTGATGCTTCTTGATGAAGCCAGGCATAATTGAAAGGAATGGTGCGGTTGTTCCGTCACCATTAATAGCAAGATCTTCAATGTCATTTGCGAATGCATTTGTCATCAAGCGAACGAGATGATCTTCTAATGCACCACCCTCGACATTGTCTTCTAGTGCTTCAGCAGAAACTTCCCAATCCAAACGGATTTTCTTTGTGGTAAGTTCTACCTTTGAGAAGGTTGCACCAGTGTTTGTGTAGTTACCGATTGCTTGTGCAGCAGAACGGATAACACGCTCACCAACGTTAATCTTCTCTAATTCCATGGTGTTTGCTCTCATCGTCACACGACGACCATCTTGGGCGAGAACGGTAGCATCCCAAACGTAGTCAATAAAACGACGTGCCTGTTCAGGGCGTAGGATTCCGCTTGCAGCATCACCCGAAGGGTTTACGGCATTAGGACCAGTGGTAACACCAAAGTTAGCGTTAGGGATGTTACCAAGTGTATCTGCACCTGGATCTGTTACACCACCAACACCACCTGAAGCGAATGCACCTTGACCTTGATAAAGACCAGGGGCTGTTCCGCCTAGTTCGCCAGTTTCTCCTGGCTGGTTTTTCTTAATCTCTTCCGACATATTGTCACCTCCTAAGTGATTACTTAATTAAATAAGTCGGCTGTTTTGAGGAAACGTCCGCCCCATAGGGATTTTTCAACCATTTCTGGTTGTTCCTGTACGATCTCGCCTAGATCGCCAGACTTTCGGAAAGCAGTGTCTGCTTCTACTGCGTCTACTCTCTTTCCAAATCTATCAACTTGTTCAACTGTTGCAGCAATGTCTTTGGCGACTGCATCAAGTGAACTCTTTACTGCTGCTGTGTCAACCTTATTAGACTTAAGCATTTCTACTTCTGCCTGCAAAGACTTTACAGTTTCAACTAAATCGCTAAAGGCTGATGTAATTGTATTCTTGATTTCTGCAACTGCTTCAACAATTGCTTCATCTGATTTAGATACTTCTGTAGCAACTTCTGCTGCTGGTGCTTCAACTGATTCTTCAGCCTTAACAACCTCTTCTGCTGGAGTCTCTTCAGACTTTTCAACAGTATCTTCTGCTACTGGAGTCTCTTCAGACTTTTCAGTAACTTCTGCAACAGGAGCCTCAACTACGGCATCTGCCTCTGGAGCGATCTCTTCTGACTTAGTAACTTCGACTTCTTCAGCCTTTGTCTTTTTTGCCATAGGATTATCCTCCTTGTTAATCTTAGCATCAATGCCTTTAGCACTATCTACTAAGAATTTGACTATATCCATTTTTTCGTTGTCTTCTTTTTCAACGAAACCTATATTCTTCATTGTGTTGCCAGTAACTGGACTTGTAACTGATTCTTCATCTGAAACCATAACTAATCCTGATTCTTCATCATAAAAAACATTTTCAAGTGCAACATCTTGACCTTTAACAATTTCAACGCCATCAACTTTTTCTACATGCATAATATTTGCAAATTGATTTGCTGGTGAGTCTACTAATGATAACTCAACAAGATCATAATCTTTAATAATTCTAATTGTAGAATCTGATTTCTCATCATAACCATCATCCCACTTATTCATTCTTCCACCTATCGAAAATCCTGTTAGCGTACCGTCCAAAACTTTTTCCCATGTATCTTGTGCACCTTTAGAAACATATGCCGATACAAAAACTCCAGAATAAAACTTTTTAGATTCTGCATCAAAATATCTATCTTCCTTAAAGTTAACCATTTTGCCAACTGCTAGTGGCTGATGCATTTCACGAATGTTCCCACGGAACTTTGAAAATGCTTTCATTGATGCTTCTGCTGTAACTATATCTCCCTGCTTATCAATATTATCAAGGGATGCAAAACCTGAGACGATACGTCTCTCCTTATCAACCTTCGCAAACGGAAGGGAAAGCCTTACTGATTCGCCATCGGTATTCCAATGGGCTTTTGATATAGTCATACTAGAATATATTATAGAGCCTTTTTTACACATATGTTAATAACTTGTGAATAAACCTGTGGAAAACTATTGAGAAGATCTACCTTCGCCTTTTGGATTTCTACCGCTTATTGTGGCAGCCCCGTCAGACTGGTTATTCGTTCTTTCTGAATCCCTTGCCCTATCAGAATTATCGCTTGATATCTGTTCTGGCTTAGGATTAAATGGCTCGTCTCCCCCCTCTCTTTGTGGAAGACCAAGTGCGGATCTTGCTTCGTTTGGAAGCATTACCTGTGTTTTTACGTATCTCTCCAAAATCTGAGATTGTGCTATTTCATCTGTAAGGGTTAATTCTTTAAACTTAAGGACTAAAACATCAGTCTTTTCTTTAATAATTTTATTAACTATTTTTTCTAATTCTCTTTGTGCTGGTCTTGCGACTTGCTCTTTGAATGTTCTGTCTTGTGCAAGTGCTGCAGCAATTGAGCCAGAATCTCCTCCACCTATCTTAGATAATGGAACTTGATGTGCAATTAAAATGTCGTCACGATTTTGATTACGATACCTTTCAAATGAACCTTCTTGAACGCCATTTTCAATAGGCTCCATTTTAAACTCGACTTTATTAGTATCGCTATCTCCAGGGAGCGGAATGTATAAGGTTCTATGTGATTGCCCCTTAAGACTTGTTTGTAAAAATCTAAACATCTTATCTTCAGCATCTGCAGAAAGTCGTGCACCCTTTAGTGTCACAACATAACGAGGGACAGCCTTATTACTAAAGTAGTCGATGTTATATTGTGACGCTAACTGGTCTCCATGGAGCGAGTTTATTGCCGACATTATATCTGGTACACCATAAAAAGTATTTAAAGGCGAGTACTGTTTAAAGTGTATGATTTCATTAGGTCTTGGATCAGAAGTTACTGGATTAGCATTTTTTGCTCCAAAGTTCCTAAAATAAACAACCTTGCTTCCGATTATCTGAACATATCCGTCACGCAATCTACGAACACGCATAGTTGTTGCTGGAATGTGTCCAATATAACCAATTTCACCACGAGTGGTTCTTCCTACTTCAAGATAACCATTTCCTACTGCTTGAACATCAGTATAAACTTTCATCATTGTTGTAGTAAAAGAATCATCATCGTTTAATGATTCTAACCATTCATGCATTTCAATCTTTGCACGTTCAATTCTATTTCTTGCTCTTGAAACTTGATCTTTGTCTTTATTTGATTCTAGTCTAAGCATTGTGCTTGGAGCAACTTCAAAATCATATCCAAGTCCAACAATATTTTCTACTTTAGCATCGATAGCAGCATGATTTGCAAATGATGTATCATAATAATTTGCAAGTTCGTAAACATTCCATGGTGGTGTAATTACGTCAAATAAACCATAACCATTTCTATATACTGTGCCAGGATTTATTTCTTTTGATTTTGCACCATTAATACCGCTTTGCTCTGCTCTTGCACTATCAAGATATCCCTGTGTTGGATTATTTCTATCTGCTTTTTCTACAAGACGAGATGCTCTTCTTTTAAAGTTATTGTCTAATCCGTTATATGATTTTAAATCTTCCCATGATTGATTAAATGGGTCGGATGCTTTAAAAGTATCTAATGCATCTACTGGATTATCTATTCTTGCACCTATCAAATATTCTTTTTCTTCTGACATTATTCCTCATCACCATATTTTGCAATTGTATCTTTTGCTGCTTGAACTGCACCGAGATCATTTAAATTAGGTATTAATCCAGCCTTCATTCTATCTACCTGCTCGCTATACTCTTCATCAGTTACTCTTCCCATACCAGCAAAAAAATATGGTTCTCCATCTGGCTCTCCATAGTACGCTGCTGCTTGCTTTAATTCTGCTATTCTTGCTAAATCACCCTTCATTGAAGGAATGTTTAAGATGTTTCCATTTCCATCTGTAAACCACTTGCCATTTGCCTTTTTCCAAACATAAATACCCCAATCATATTTTTTATCAATTACTGTAACCTTAGTTTCACCAATCTGACCAGGCATGCGGGGCTTTCCGTCTTTACCAAAAAGGGGCTGATTGTTCTTTTTCATAACCACCAGTATACCATATTATACTGCGTCAGAGGTTTGAGATTGCCACTGTATATCTTTAAATATGGCATATTCATAATCTTTAAGACTAAAAACTCTGGTATCGTCAACTATAATTTTATTAGTTCCAGTATATGCTTTATATAAGTCTGATGGATCTACGCCGTAATAACTAATTGAGGATTGTACTAATACTCCCTGCCATATAGCGACGTCAGCCCAGTATTCCCAATCAAAAAATCCATCTGGAGCAAATTTTACTCTTGACCATGGCCTCTTATTTACATTTTGTATTGCTTGCAAACTTGTAGTTTGATAATAAGATAAACTATTAAAAATAATTGGCCCATTTATCATTATTGACCCAGCATATCCTTTGAAGTTTAATATAGATGGAAAACCTATTCCAAGCATTGCCCACTCATTTATATTTAATACTGGCTCCTTAACTACCTTTCCATTTAAATAAAATGATATTCCATTATATAAAGATCCAGTATTTGCATCTATTGCATATATTTTTGCACGTTTACCAGTAGGATGATTTGCAACCATAAATAATTTTATAGTTTTTGTTTTTGAGTTAATCTGCATTATTTGAGTTGGAGAGTATGGGAAGAAATCTCCATTAAATCTAACTAAAGATTGCATAGCCATAATCTCATAATTATTTGTTTTTCCACTGTTGATCGGGATTGCTACTCCACGATTCGTTAGCGGATCATAGTCTCCACGTAACTCTAAACCAGAATACCTTGTTAAATATAAGTAGGGGGAAGATCCTTTATATATGCTAAATGGATTTTTTGACTTATAGTTAAAATAGTAACCATTATTTAAATAAGGATAAACATTAGTTCCAAAGCGAGTACCTATATTATTTGCAGTATTATAATTAAATGCCTGAGAGGCTAGTTGCAAACTTTTAACTTTAATCGGGTTATGTAAAATTCCGTCCACCTCAAAGTCAAGATGAACAACTATTGCTAAATCATTAAAGTTAACTCCTTTTGGAGGATATATCAATACATTATCAACAACTTCATATTTAGTATTTATCCATTCACTTCCTGGAGAAATAACACCATTTTTTGGAACATCTTTTGTGTTTATAAAATATCCATCTGAAGCATTTGCCCCACTTTCTAAGTATTCAAAAGTAATATATGTTTTTAATATTGCTCCAGTTGTGTCATACGAATAAGTTTTTTGTGATCTTTCTGATAAATCTTGATAATCTACATATCCAGTATAAAGATAATTATCTAAAGACTCGTAAGTTCTTTGTTCTGGGTACGAGTATTCTTCAGACAACTCTGCATATGTCCAACCGTCTTCATCTATTACTTCTGTTTCTTTAAATTTAGTTGGTGCTGGATAATTAACGTTGAACTGAATAAAATCTAATCCAAACTTACTTTTACCATACTCGTCTGTTACATACTGTCCAAAATATGAAAGAGGAATATAGTCTTTCCAAGAACCGCTTGAATAGACATCTAAGTAGAAATTATTAAAATAAACTTTTGGAATTACTCCAAAACTAGGGGCATGATCTGCTAATCTAATATTTAAAAATTCTGATGCATTAAAATCAAACTGTGTGTCGTAGTTTAAGTAATAGTCCCAAAACTCTTGATCTGAATCTCCTCCGTCATAATCTATATTTGGACCATACAAATCAAATATATTTTCATAATCTTTTGGAACTCCAAGTTCATTAAATAAATTTGCAATATCCTTTACATTTTTTTCAGAACAAACTGCTACTTTATAAATATTTCCAGTAAAGGTTTTTGTAAATTCTTTTGTTCCTCCAACATACATTGTTAATCCAGAACTATTAAAAAATGATAAAAGTTCTTCTCCAAAATAATCTCTAAATACATCTATTTCAATTCCTACAGCAAAAACATCTGTATTCCCTACTGAAAACATTTCATACAAGGTTTTTATGTTAGAGTCTTTTTTAAATATATACCTAATATCATTTCCTACACACTCTATAGATAGATAGTTTGAATTTTGATCCTCTAATCTAATTAAAACTTCTGGTCCAGAGTATTCTAATGGTTTTTTAAATAATCCGTAGAATGCATGAATTGGTTGATTTAATGTTGAAAATATATCAAAATATAAATATGAATTTATGCCTTCCCAATCTTCTGTTGGTCTTAATTTTAAAAAATAACTATCTTCATTCTGTATAGTGGAACAATCCAATAACATTTGTTCTTTTGTTTTTTCGGTACTATTGATAAAAATTTCTGGAGTATTAAAATTTTGAAAAGTTATATAGTTGTCTTCTACTAAGACATTATCTAACGATCCTTGAGACCAAGATCCTAGGTCTGGATAGTTATAATTTTTAGTATAATCTGCAAAAGCATAATCAAAAACAACAGAACTTCCACCATATGAAGCATTTAGGTTTTCTGGATACTGAACTCCTTGGCCATAAACAAATCTTCGTTTCGCAACAACAGATGGGACTGAATATGTATACAAAGCAATGCAATCAATCTCAATAGGCTCAATATTTTCATATGCATAGAATCCTATCCAATCTTGATCTTTGTCTTCTGTATTTTTAGAATCTGGCAATGTAATTAAAGAACTATCAATTGCTAAAGATATAACTTCCTCTCCATTTAAAAGAATGGTTGATAAATTATTTGTATATCTCCAATGGATAAGCATTGGCCTTTCCCATTGACCTACATAATACGATGAATATGATTTGTTTATTTTTAATATTATAAATGGACCATCTATGTAAATGCCGTCGTCAGAAGATATAGCGCCAACTATTCTTTTTGCTTCTGAAGATGCGTTGTTAGTTCTTAACCAAAATTCTAATGTAAAATCTTTGTATCTTCCTCCATCTGACATCATGCCATCCGAAGGAATTATAATCGATGGTGCATTATTATTGTTATATAATTTTGTAATATTCTGAGATCCAAAAACCATTGGCATACCAAAATTTTTTGCTGATAAAGAATTATTGTTAACAAAATAGTATCCACTGTTATTTGTTAATCCGTATGCCTTTGCCTCTACAACATCAGATGTATCTAGTGCTATATTTGATGGCAAAGATATTGTGTTAACACCCAGGGAAGTAGACTGAAACTCTTCACACCATTGACCAAATGTAATTCCATTTACATATAATGTATAGTCATCAATATTTGCAGACTGGCCGAAGTAATTAATTTTAATAACAAGTTTTATAGGCAGACTTGTTTGTTCTGGACTAAAGGTTTCTGAAATAAAAAACCATCTACCTTGCACTGAAGCATCATAGGATTTTAAAACATCGACATAGTTCTCTAAGGCATCATCGTAATACCTATACCCTATTTCAATACTTAATACATATGGCCCAATATTATAAAAATAAGAGCCTATAGAAAAAGTTTGTAATGCAGAATTTATATCATTTGTAGAAATTAGATCTGGACTAACAATTGTTGATGAAAAAAGTTCTCCAATCACTGAAGATGGTTTTATTTTATTAATTATGCTTTCTGGAAATGGAGCATCAAGTAGTTCTTCTGTTTCTTCAGATATTCCATTGTCAATAGCCCAAACCGATGTGTCTCTTTGTGCTTCTGAAATTAAAGAAACGTAGTCAGCCTTATCATCGAGTGCCCACAAAAACTGTGGATGCTCTGCATATATTTTTTCTGCGTACAGATTTGACGGACTAGACATTATGAGTCTATTTTATCATACTAAGATATTTTTATTTCACAGGCATCAGTTGTGCAGTACATCTCGCCTTGTGCTTCTAAATTCTCGGCACCGTCGTAAATAGCAGACCAATCGATCTTTTTGATTTGTCCAATATAACTATCGTATTCTTCTTTAGTTATTTGAGTATATGGTTGTTGAGGATATGTGTGATTTCCCATCGGCAAAAATGAAACAGCCTTTAGTTGTCCCTCGTACATATGAAGCGCAGGCGCTACATGCTTTGCTTCAGTTTCTTTGTCAAATGAAAGCGTTACAGAAACGCCATTATCTGACCAGTATTTCTGAGCAGTAGCAGCAAGCGCAATCTTCTCAAATAATGTAACATCTTTTTCAGATCTTGGATGGCCAGAATGAACTGGGAAATAAACGACAGTTGTATTCGCAGATACAAGGTCAGCCTCCATCTTATATCCAGCAGCCTTGAATAAGTGAATCATTGGGTCGGTATTCCCAAATCGAATTGCTCTCAAGAAATAATCTCCGCCTGGTGCCCAGTGTACTCCTGGAGTTGCGCCAGAAAGAATTGATACAGACCCTGATGGCTTAACAGTTGTGACTCTAATGGACTCACGAACGCATAACCATTCAGAATAAGAATGATCATATTTACGAATAGTCTTATAGCCTTCGTCCATCCATTCACGCACAACAGGCAAGCCAAATTTGTCTGAGAAGGATGCAATACCTGTTAGGGATGTACCAATACGACGATTACGCTGCATGATTCCGTTTGTCTGTTGCCAGTGTGTTGGAATTAATGTAACAGTCTTTCCATACAAATATGCAAACTTGAGTGTCCGCAGGAAGTCTTCCTTAGATTCATGACGATTTAAATGCACTTCAACAAGTGTACATAACTCGTATGATTCCAATGGCTGCTCCGCACACGGATTGAAGCCCATAACACGATAGTCTTTGCCATCTTTTGGATCTGCTAAACGACCATAGTTACGTGCTACATCAAGCCAGATAAATCCTGGTTCTCCATTATTAACGATTAGGTCTACGTAGTCTTCGTACTTTGTACCTACCGTCGCAGCAATGGAGTTATTTGACATCCATGCCCAACCTGGATTTTCTGGATCAAATGAATTACGCTCAGGAAAAACCTCAGCGTTCTTCAAATTCATAAAGTCTTTATCTTCTGCTCCACCTAAAGCCAAGGTAGCGGATCGTCTAACATTTCCTGATACTACACAAGTACCGATAAGGTTTACAATGTCTACGATTGCTCTTGAGTCTAGGGTTTCTCCTGCTCTACCGCCTATTACAGACCTGATTTGCTTGTGCAACTGCATAAGTGGTGCAGGACCGCTTGCAGTGCCCCCAAACCCCTTAATAGGGGCACCTAATGGCCTAATAAGGTCATAGTTAAACTCTTGGATATACATATTAGGCTTTAAAAATGAATTAATTAATAATCGAACAGACTCTACCCAACCCTCACGAGTATCTGGGATTTCATATACCTGTTCTGGTTCTGTTGGAGTATAAATAGGAAGATTTTTCTCCCCGCCCAAAGTATCAAACCCTACACCAACACCCATCATTAATGCATCCATAACCCAGCCAAATAACTGTCCTGGATCATTGCGGTCAATATCTTTTGTTGAAACCATGGCACAATTTTGAAGTGCAGCAGAGTTCTTTTTCTCCATTGTTAATGCTGTTCCAAAAGACCATAGGCCTCGTCCAGGTGGGGTCCACTTTAAATTAAATAAACGATCAAATGCTTCTTTTGCAGAAGCCTGAGCCTTATAGTCATTCCAAGGTAGTCTGTTTTCTTTAGCGTGATTCTTCTGTGCTGAATACATACCCTCGATTACTCTACGGCAAACCTCATACCATCTTTCCTTAGTTCCATCTTCTTTCATACGGGAGTAGGTACGAATAAATGTAATCTCTCCTAATGAATTACCGCCTGCGTCTGTAAAACCAAACGGGGCTTCCTTTGTCTTATACTCATTTACGAACTCTTCAGATAAATGAAAACTAAAAAAATCAGACATTGATTTGCTCCTTAAAAAACTGTTATTGCTAAAGTATACCAGAGTTTTTACTTTTACAAAACTCTAATGCTATTATTTAGGTTTACACATTATGTATTAAAAACTTTTTGATCTGTCCAAGTTTTTGGAGTTAATTCATTTACAATTTCAACAGGTAAATTATAATTAAAATCCAATGGGCCTCTTGTTCTAACCCAGTTTACCATATCAGTAATTGTTGATTCAAGAGTTGTTACAGGGTTATAATTTAATAAACTTCTTGCTTTGTCTGCAGAACAATTAGCAAACTTAACCTCTTTAGGCCTTTTTGGAAGATATATTGGTTCGACATTCATCCCTATAATTTTTCCTATAGTATGTGCTAATTCATTAATAGTTATATAGTTTTTATCTGGACCAATATTTATGGTTTCTCCATTTACTGTATCATTTACTACAGCATGGTATATTGGATCCACAACATCTTTAATATCAGAAAAACATCTCATTTGAGTACCATCACCATAGACTATTGGCTGTAATCCTTTTAGCATTCTATTTATCATAATTCCTGCAACATTTCTAAATGGATCTGTATACACTTGTCCAGGACCAATAATATTGTGTGGAATTAATACTACATATTTTATACCGTGAACTTCTGAAAGAATTTTAAGAGAATTTTCAAATGCAATTTTTGCTATACCGTACGGATCTTGTGGATTTGGGATCATATCTTCAGTAAATGGAACTATGTCTTGAGAACCGTATCTTGCCATACTTGATGTAAAAATAAACTTTTTAACACCAGACTGTATTGAGCATTTTAAAACATTCATGGATATGCCAAATGTATTATCTGTTATAAACTTTGGGGAAAAAACAGAAAGACCTTCGTGCGGTGTACATGCAGCATGAACTACAGTTTCTACATTAATAAAATCAGTCTCTGTTAAATCATTGCAATCTTTTTCAATAAGAAAAACGCCTTCTGGAACATTATCTCTGTATCCACCTATAAAATTATCTACACCTACAACATTATATCCTTCTGATATTAATTTTTTAGCAATATTGCTTCCAACTAAACCAGCAACGCCAGTTACCATTACTGTGTTCACATTAGCCCCTCAAAATAATCAAAACTTTTTTGTGCTAAATCAGTGTGCCATTTGCCCCAATTTATGCTAGAAAACACAATAAGACACAGATTATCTAATTCATTTATATATTCTTGATTGTTTTTGTTTTCTTTTATATTTTTTAAATATTTTATTATGTTTATTTCTGTTTCTGATAAAGCATATGAATCCCATCTGGTTTCGTTGCCTTCATAAAATGTTTTTTCAGAATCAATCAAATTTAATATTTTTTCTAATCTTTGATATTCTTTTTTCTTATAATAAATTATTGCTTTTCTTAAATCTAAATAAAATTTTTGATATGAACTTATTTCTGAAGATCCATATAACTTATTATAAATATCTATTGTTTTATTAGGATTAAATAAAGTGTATGCTAAATTAACAGCATACTGATCTGGTATTTCTACATCATTTTCAACTTCTACCTTTGATATAAACTCTTGCATTTCATAATAAACATTTTCAAAATTTTCTTTATCGTCTACCTCATAATATGACAATGCTAAAGAATTTAAAGCCTGAACCATAATGCCATTATTTCTAGACCTTTTTAATTTTCCTACATAATTTTTATACGACTTAATATACAAAGGATCCCTATTCTCAAACCTAGCCTCATCTCCAGGAATATCAGAAACCACTATATCTAAGTTTTTAGCAGAAGCAGTTTCAATGTTGTATCCTATTTTTTTAATTTCTGGTCTATATCCAAACCAAAAAAGTCCTTGTCTTTTATGGATCTTAAATGATTTTTTAATTACATTAGAATCTGCTAAGCCGTGAGAAGAGTGTAAGTTAAAAGACATTATTTCGTAATCGCCATTTTCTAATAATATCTTTTCTTTCCAATCTTTGCTTTTCATATGTTGATCCATATCTAGATTAATGCAATAATCAAAGTCCAACGGGATAAAAGAAAGAGCAGCATTTTTAGCCATTGTTTCATCCCACGGGTCAAAGTAAGAAAACTTAACATCAATTCCCAAAGATTTTGCTATCTCAACACTCTTATCCGTTGATCCAGTATCTACATATAAAACGTAATCTGCATCTTTTATACCTTCAAACCAACCTGGTATATTTTTTTCTTCGTTTTTACCTATTCCGTATGCTGCTATTTTCATTCTGGTTTAACCCTTTTGATACCGCACCTTACACACACCTGATAGGTTTTTAATGTAAATGGACAAGTCGTTTCTTTTTTATCTGCTTTATGTCCCTTAATTTTACAAATCAAACTATTCATCTTCAACCTTTTTAAATGATATTGCTCTGTTGGGACAATGTGATGCTGCGATAGATATTTTTTCTAACATAGAATCATCAGCATTATACTTCCATGTTTTTCTTTCACTATCCACAAGATCAAATATTTCTGGAGCATCAAAAACACACTGTCCCCAAGCCTGGCAAGACTTATTTATTTTTATTTGAATCATTTGAATCTCCATAAAAATCTATCTCTTTTAATGCATTTATTAATTCATATTTTGCATCTCCATCAAAATTTGAAAAATCAGTATCTTCTATATCATTAATTAATACATCAATTCTTTTTTTTAAATTTTGATATCTAAAATCTGTAGATTTTGCATCTTTATTTAAATAATAAAGCCTATTCCATAGTGTATTTCTAAAATAGTTTTTATCTTTTTCTAATTCTTTAATTGTTAATTTTGTATCAATGGAATACTTTTTAAAAACTAAAGAAAATAGTAATAATAATGCAATTAGGAAATATTCCATATCACACCATTGGGATCCAGTGTTGCTCCCATTCCTTTGGAATATATCTTAGCGGAATAACATCATACGCTATAGTTATTCTTGGACCATCCCAATCCCAGTCACCCATAGCATGTGGGTGCCCAGTTTCAGAAAGTATGGCACGATTATTTCTATTGTGGTTTTCTATTTCTTTTTCAAAAACACGATAATGAGTAACTGATGGTTCTGCCTTTACGCAATAATATCCATGGAAGTAAGGAGCACCATCTCCTCCGTGCTCGTGCCAGTCCAATTTTCCGATATGATTATAGTTAACATTAAACCATCCCTGAACCATAAATTGTTCTTGAACAAAATCAAGTCCGTAATGCTCACAAGCATCTACAGTCATATCTTTTACGGCACGAAACAATGTATGAATGTTTTCATCATAAAACTGAAAAACATTATATTTGTTCCAATTCATAGTAGTTATACTTCCAGAATCATCCCACGGAGTATGATCGTTTAGTTTTTGCTTAACTACTTCTCCATTTTCTATTCTTTTATATTGAGATAAAAGAAGAGATTCAAGAGCATCTAAATTATTGATATCTATCTGTCTCTCAAAAAATTTATGTTCTTTTGTAGACTTACTAGTACTAGGCTGAAAAGCATCGCCATAACTTGATTTGTTTTCCATATTTTTTCCTATCTATATTTTTTTCTCACCCAACGGTGTTTCTTGTAAAATCCATAAAGATAATTTCTTTTTCTTTCTACATCCCAAAGACCTTCGGCTTGAAGATCATGATCTATCTCCATTGTCCAATTTGCTCTTTTAATTGGAGTAAATTGTATAATTGGGGTACCTTTAGGAATAGTTCCTTCAAAATCTTTTCTTAAAAAGAATGTTACAACATTTCCACCAAACCATCTGTCTGAATCTTGTATTGCAGTAACAGTAAAAAATGGAAGATCGTATCTATTTGTAGGATGAGTAATCATTAAAGACCAACCATCTGGAAGTTTACATCCCCATCTCATGTCCCAAAGAAAATGAATTGGATAACATCCAGAAGGTACTGGAATCTCTATATGTCCTCTCATTTCTATAGGACGTGGAGCATCGTCATCCCAGGTTATTTCTGGCTTATCTGGATTATCTGTTTTCTTAACATGAACATCGCATGCTAATGGCAAATGATATCCCATCGTTAGTGCATCAAAAAATGGCATACAATGTTTAACGCTAATTGCTGCTGAATCTGCACCCTTATTCCAAGTTACGCTTAGTTTATTTATATCATCTGTTACTTGATATAAAGGTCTATCTTTCCACCAATCTGGTAAATTATCAATTGCTGGAACTGGTGGAGGTGTTATCTGATATGCTGTTGATGCCCAAAACTGAGCAGTCAGATCTTCCATTGGTGGAACATCTTTATATTTGTCTTCCATCTTATCAGACATTACTTAAACACCTTCTTTTCCCACATGAAGTTTTTGTATGCTCCGCCGAATTTAGCCCTAAGTTTATATGGTATTGATCCTAGAGCCTTCATATCTGGCTTTTCTAATATTTCAGATTTATACTCTTCTCTTTTATATGGTATACATTGAACTAATGGAGTTCCTTTTTCAATAGTACCTTTAAAGCCACGCTTTACTAGTAAAGAAAATGGTCCGTCTGAAATATACATATCTGTATCTATTATAGCAGGAATTGTAACAAAGGGTAGGTCATCATGATAAGATGGATGAATAAACATCGTGCTATATCCCTTTTGTGTTCCTATTACCCACATAGGGTGTACTCTAAAAATATCATCAACATATATATTTTTATCATAAGTCCATCCCTCTATTTGCTCTCTGCTATGTTTTCCTACTGTGTCATTATGAACTGGATGAACCTGAACCTCTAAAGCATCTCCAGTAGCATCTACATAAATATCGCATGGGAACTTTAACATATACCCAGTTACCATTTGATCAAGAATTCCTGGACACTTTTTTACTGTTTCATTGTATTGTCCATTTATTAATTTGCGCTCTCCGCCTACAAATGGTTCTGTTTTTCTCCACCAAGATGGGAGGTTTTTAGACATAGGCTCTGGAAGTGGAGCATACTCAAATGTAAACTCATCTTTTGGTATAAAAGTTATTTTATTAGATTTTGACACTAAATTTCCTCTATTCTCATGTACATAATTAATTCATCATGTTTTATGTACGGAGACTTTGCTCGTACATCTATATATAATTGTACAGGAACTTTTAGACTTTGTATATTGTCTAAACAATCTAAAGTAATTTTTGGCACATGAACTCTAGTTACTTTTTCTGTTTGTTCTGTTGTGTAAAATGTTATTTTGCATGAATTTTTAGGCAACCACCTTACATTCCAAAAATATGGGTATGGATAAAAAACATTAGGATTTTCTTTACTATATATATTGTCTATATCCTCTTGTTCTAACTCTAAAGAATTATCTAAATCTTTTAAAATATCTTCATCTACTTCTAAATGTTGATAAAGAGTTCTACTAACTGGTCTTGGAAAAGGAAGAATATATTTATTATTTGTGAGTTTACTAAAATATCCATAAGATGCTGGCAAGAAAAACACATCTGCAGACGTTCTAAATTCATATAGATTTTTTTCTATTTCTATTGGCTTTAGATTAGTTTCATGCACCCACCTATTTTCAGGTATCCAGTATGATCTGCCCTCATCATACTCTTTATTCCAATCTGTATTTCCTACAGTAACAGATATTTTGCCTTGCTGCATTAATGGAGTTATTCGTTTTTCATATGCCTTAGTTTCTACCGCCACCTGGGAACTAATTAAAAATGGTGTTGCTCTAGTATCTTTTAATAGTTCTTTATTTAGTGCAACCAAGTCGTCAGAGTATAAAAACTCATCTGCATCATGATTAGGATAATAGTCTCTATTATATTTACGGGACACTGTTAGTTATCTTTCGTATCGAAAACTAACATTGTTTCTGTAAAGAAGTTATCATAAGGCTCACAGTTAATAGAAACTACATTATCGATATAGTTTAATTCTGTGATGTTTGTAACTGCAGACCAATCCTGGTTTGCAAAGTCATAAACTTCATATGATGTGTCAATATCTTTTGACAATACAAACTTATAGACATTATCCTTTCTTGTAAATATCCAGTGATATGGTGAGAAAAGGCTTCCATTGATGTTATAAATTTTATCAACAGTTCTTTCTCTTATTGAAACAACCTCTGTTTCAACAACCTCAATACCATCAAATGTTGCTGAAGACCAAGTTGCTGGATCAAATTGACCTGTTCCAACTTCTGCGATATTTAATGCTAATAGTTTATCTCCTACATTTAGAGATCCAGCAGTTACAATGCCTCCTGGAGTTCTAACACCTGTTGCTGGAGATAATGAGAAATAATCTCCGAATCCACCGTACGATGCTGGAGCATGGTTAAATCCATGATAGAAGCCACCGTATGATGAGTGTGAGAATGAACCATATGATGAGTGTGAGAATCCGCCATATGATTGATGAGAGAACGATCCATAGTGGCTAAATCCATGATAGAAGCCTCCATAATGATTGAAAGAACCATAATGAGAGAATCCACCATAGTGTGAGAATCCACCGTAATGGGAGAATCCGTGATAGAAGCCAGCATAGTGAGAGAATCCAGCGTAGTGGCTGAAACCAGCGTAGTGGCTGAAACCAGCGTAGTGGCTGAAACCAGCGTAGTGGCTGAATGCAGCATAATGGCTAAAACCAGGATACACATACTGATAATAGTTTATGGCAATGCTGGTACCTATATTAACTATAGTACCAGCAACAGTGCCTTGTGTGTTTATTTTTTGATCTAATGAAGAATTTGATGTGGTAGTAGTGGTTTCGGTATATGTTAAACCTTTTAGGGTTAACTCTGCCTGGTATTGACTTCTTGTCATTCCTGACAGATTAGGTACTTCTACCTTTCTTATTCCTCTGTCACCTGTTTTTTGTAGTGCCATTTAGATCATTCTCCTATTCAATATTTATTTAATTATACTACTTTTTATGAAGAAGCAAGGTCTCCAACTACTACGAAGACGTTTGCAGATCTTTTAATAATAGTTGCTCCAGACCAAGTTGTTCTTGTTTTTGTTGTAGGAGTACCATTTACAGTTACTCCAGAGCCACCAGCAATTGTTAACTGGCCTGCTCCAACCTGCAAGACTTCTAGTCTCTGTCCTACTGTCCAGAACGAGTTATCTGCTGGAATTGTAAATGTTCCTGCTGATCCTGAGTTATACTCAAATATCATATTAACATCTCCAGAAGCAAATGTGTATGCTCCTGACTTTGAAGAAATTGCTGCCGTCTTATCTGCCTTATCTGCAAGGGTTGAAGAAAGAGCAGTTCCATTTAATGTTACAGAAGATGCTGCTGGAAGAGCAACTGTTCCTGTAAATGTTGGAGATGCTAGTGGTGCCTTTGTTGCTAAGTTATTTGTAACTGTTGTTGCAAAGTTAGCATCATTTCCAAGTGCTGCTGAAAGTTCATTCAGTGTATCAAGAGTGCTAGGTGCTGACGCAACAAGATTTGCTACTGCTGTTCCAACGAATGCTGTTGTAGCAACCTGTGTTGTGTTTGTGCCTGCTGTTGCTGTTGGAGCAGTTGGTGTTCCAGTAAGTGCTGGAGAAGCCAACGGTGCCTTTAAAGCAAGTGCTGTGTCAGCATAAGACTGCGCTGATGTCTGTGCATTAGTTGCTGCTGTATCAGCGTAAGACTTTGTAGCAAGAGCAGATGTATCTGCAATTCCATGAACAGATGTTGTTGCTGCTTCATGTGTATCTAAATCAGATACTGCTGTTGCTAATGTTGCTTCTGCTGTATCAAGATCTCCTTGCAGAGTGCTGATATCTCCTTCTGCTGCAGTCATGCGATCAGAAAGACCTGTAGTTGGTGTATCTACTGTTGTCTGTAGAGATCCTATATCTGATTCTGCTGCAGTAAGTCTAGCAGTAAGACCAGTTGTAGGAGTATCAATTGTTCCTTGTAGCGCCGTTACATCAGTTTGCAAAGATGTTACATCAGTCTGAAGTTGATCAATTTCACCTTCAGCAGTTGTAAGACTACTTTGTAATCCGTCAATTTCTGATTCTGCAGTGTCTAATCTGCCTTCTGCAGCATTGATATCTGACTGTGCTGTTGTTACATCGCCTTGAATTGCTGTTATATTAGTTTCTGCAGTGGATAAATCTCCCTGTAGAGTAGTAATATTAGACTCTGCTGAATCAAGTCTTCCGTCTAATGATGTTGTGCTTCCCTGTAATGTTGTTACATCACCTTGTACTGCTACTAAATCATTTTGTAGTGTATTGATATCAGATTCTGCGGTATCAAGTCTTCCGTCTAACAAAGATATTGCATTGTCTGCATCAGTCTTATTTGTATCTACTGTTGATGCAAGAGCATACCCTTGAGCCTTAACAAAGGCTGTTGTTGCAATTTGATTTGAATCATTGCTTGAAGATGGAGTAGGTGCTGTTGGAGTTCCAGTTAAACTAGGAGAAGCAGTTGGTGCTTTTGTTGATAAAGATGCAACAACTGTGTTGGCAAAAGTTGAATCATCATCAATTGCGTTTGCTATCTCATTTAATGTATCTAATAGTGCTGGTGCTCCATCAATAATATTTCCAAGTTGTGACATTGGAATATTTCCTGTACCATCGAGAGTAGCAACGCCATTTGCTGTTGCCTTCTCTGTTAAAAGAATATAATCATCTAAGTTTCCACCTAGGTCTTCTAGGTTCTTAAAGTAGGAGAGATCTTCCCAGTGGTTAACGCCATCACCAATTTTAAATTGACCAGTGTCAGTCTCAAATCCGATTTCTCCTGCTGCTAAAATTGGATCTGCATCTGTCCATTGCTGTGCAGTTCCTCTGCGTTGCTGCATTCTTGTTGCCATATTTTTATCTCTCCTTATGGTATTTCTACCAATTTATTTCTGTGCTTATTATAACATCAGTTTTTAATTGAAGTTATCTGTTGCTATACCGCCATCATAAACTAGAGTCCATGAGTTGGTATTATAGGATCCTGCATCTATTGAAGAACCCTGAGGGTCATTAAAACTACCACCAGTAACAAACTGAGATACTATAAATCCAGTTCCATCAATTGCAGTATCGTGAATATGCTGTGGAAGATTTAATGTATCGTCAATTGCTGCCATGGTAATCCATGATCCAGAATAATAAACATTAACTCTTGATGTTAATGTGTCAAACCATAAATCACCATTGTCTGGTGTAGAGGGAGCGGTATTCCCAACCTCCATACCGCCAACTACTGAGTCAACATATGCCTTAGTAGCAGCATGGGTAGATAATGTAGGGTTTGCTACAACTACCGTTCCTCCGAACTCACCGCCACCATTGACGATTAGTCCATTTTTAACCTTGAAGTCCTTGTTGACTGTTGCCAAGATTACCACTCCCTCTTTTATTTATTTTATTACTTTAAAAGTGTTCCAACAACAGCAACTGTTGAGTTGTTATTGTCAGTTGTTACACGAAGACGAACATCTGAACCGCTTACATCTGCTGAAACAGATCCAAGTGAACCATTTGTTCCTACCATCGCATACTCTGTGACTGCAACATTGTTTGAAGTATCAAGAGTAAGAATTACCTTTGAAACTTCTGTATGTGAGCCATTTGCAATCTTTACAAGGAACTCAGCAGACTTGTAATCTGCTACAGCCCATGAAACTGCTGTATTTGTGCTTGCAGTTGCTACTGTTGCTTGTGCTGCTACCTGCTTTGCAACAGAAGCAAGTTCTACTGCAGGGAAATCAGGTGTAACTGCTTCAAGAGCAGATACTGCACGAGCATCTGTAAAGTAAAGGTTTGAACCTTCTGCAAGATCAGATGTTGTAGAATCTGCAACACCGTTTTCTGCAGTAATTGTAAGACCATTCTCATCACCTGTGATAACAATATTAGTCTTTGTTGCACCTACAATAAGTGCTGCTGCATCTGTCTTAGCACGAGAGGTTGTGTAATAAAGGTTTGAACCTTCTGCTACATCATCTGTATCAAGTGCTGCAATTGTGCTATTTACACCAGAAATTGCTGTGTCTGTATATGAGTTAGCATTTGATTGTGCTGTTGCTGCTGAACCTGCTGCATCATAATTTACAGCAAGAGAATCTGCATAATCTTCTGCTGCTGACTGAGCATTGCTTGCTGCAGTTGTAGCAAATGATTCTGCGTTAGATTGTGCTGTTGAAGCATATCCCTGTGCTGCTGTATCAAGATCAGAAATTTCTGAATCTACATAAGATGTATCAGCCTTTGTAGCAACCAAGTTAGCAACATCTGTTGCATAGTTTGGATTATCAGCAATTGCTGCTGCCAACTCGTTAAGAGTATCAAGCATTGCTGGTGCTGAATCTACTAGATCTGCAATTTTTTCATCTGTGTATTCATTTGCATCTGTAAGTGCCTGGGCTGCTGCACCAAGTGCATCATATGTTCCAGCAAGATTGAGTGCTGTGATTGCATTATCTGTATATGTATTTGCATCTGTCTCTGCATCTGCAATCTGTCCCTCTAGGGTAGAAACTGCTGAAGAAAGAGCATTTGATGCTGTTAATTCTGCTGCTGCTTGCGCTGCATTAGCCTTTGAAGTTGCATCTGATGCTGCATCTGAAATTGCTTCGCTTTTTGCTGTAGCAACTTCTGCATCTGTTGCAAAAGATCCATCTACTGTTGCTGTAATGCTTACATTTTGTGAACCGTCAAATGAAACAGAACCTGTTACATCTCCAGTTAAAGAAATTGTACGAGCAGTTTCAAGTGTTGTTGCTGTATCTGCATTACCAGTTACATCACCAACGAGGTCTGCTGTTACTTCTCCCGCAGCAAAGTTGCCATTAGCATCACGCTTTACAACTGCATTTGCGGTATTTGTTGAGGTGGCTGTTCCACCAATAAGACCAATAATATAATTTTGGTCATCTGTTTTCTTTGTAAGAATATCGTGATTATTGATGGTACCTGTTGTGCCTTCAACAATAAGACCATTCTTTACCTTAAAGTCTTTTACTACTGTTGCCATTTTTTTATCTCCTTATTTATGCCTTAAGTCCAATTCGTGCATAACGAACTGTGACTGGCTTAATTGCAGGGTCTGGAGTAACCGTTAAGGATACTGTATTTCCAGCCCTTGAGACGCTAATGGTGCCAATATTCCCATCGTTGTCTATTGTTCCATACTCAGAAACATTTACATTTGTACCGTCTACGAGTATAGTCAATTCTGTTGCATAAAATTTATTGTCTCCTGCTGTTGTCTTAGCAATAGAAACAATGTACTTAACCATACGCCAAACAGTTGCATCGAAGTTATCAATAACTGTTGGGTTTTCAATACCAGAAATGGTATTTTCATTATTGCCTGAAGATCCAAGATCCAATGATTGACCAGCAGCGCTGTCAATTAAATCTTCATAGTCTTGCTGACTAGGACGATCTCCAGATTCAAACTTTGTTTTTAGTGTAGCAAGTGATATTTTTGCCATGGCCTTATTATAACTCCCTTTTTATATTTTTTAGAGGATGTAGTTATTGTAGCCAACAACTGCAACTCCAATACCTGCTGGGTTATTGCTAGAAAACCCAAAAACTCCAACATTTATAAATTGTACTTTAAATGGAATAATTTCTTCTATTTTTGTTTTATGGTTTATATCATTAATTCGTATAGATCTTTTATCTAATTCTTTTATTTGTGCATGCGCTAGGCGGTGAGTTGTTCTATATACTTGTTCAGATATTGGTGTTAGGTTTGTTGGCATTACTCTGTTATGTCTTCAATAATAACCATTGAACCTTTGGCTACCGTCCAAACTCTGGTGCCAGAATCAAGTTCTGTTAGTTGTATATCAAAGACATCTCCTGTTTCTAAAATTTCAGATTGATCTGCTGTTAAAGAAACAGTAAAACTACCTTCGCTATCTTGAAATTCAATTACGCCAGGGGTTAAAGATAAAATAACCTCATCTGTAGACGGACGATAAATATCCATCGCAATTTCCCAATCTTCAATTAATAGCGGCTCTCTTTCATCATCTGTAACATAAACTCTAAATGCTGCAGAGTCTCCTCTAACTACCGTCCAACGAATTTCTGGTGGTGTAGAGCCTAATGAATAACTATCTGTGGTTTGATTTCTAAAGGTAGCCATGTGTCGATTATATCATATTAGGCTAATCCAGCCTTCAATGCTCCCCAAGTACCATTACCTTTTGCCTGTATTACAATAACACCAATTACTGGATCTGCTACTGCAACTATTCCTATTGCTCCACCATTAACAGTATTTGTAAGAGCACCAGAAGAATTTACATATAATAATTCTCCAACAGAAAAACCACTTGTATTAATATTTGTTAAAACTCCTGCAACAACAACTTCTCCGCTTTCGTTATTTGCCAAAGAAGTTTTTGTTAGTCCCAATAATGGGTAATTATCAGACAAGGTAGAGGTAAATAATGAAATTGTTGTTTTATTATTTGTATGTCCAGTAGCATAAACAGGTTTTCCTGCCCCTATTGTTGTGCCAGAATTATTTAATACTTTTATTCTAACATTTGAGGCATCAAGAGAAGCAATTGCATCATCAATATCATCTGCTAATTTTTTAATATCATTATGAACATTTACAGAGTCAGTTGCTTCTGGATATGTTAGACCATAGTTATTAGTTATTTCTGCCATAGGGATTAATTATAGCATTATTTGACTACCTGGCCTAAATTGTGTTATACTAAGAAGTAATATAACACCCCTAAAAAGGTGTTATTCGTTTCTAAGGAGGAAACTATGATTAACTTTATGAATAATAACAGGAACATCATTGGTACACTCAGCATATTGGCGATTTTTGGTGTTTATTCAAATGTTGCCAATGCTTCTGAAAACCGATTAAACGATAGTAATATCGTGCTGGAAGAAACAATAGAGGCCACGAAAGTGGCCAAAAGTGTTTCTAAGGCTAAAGAAGATCAGTTAGAAAAATATTCTAATGCTACATCTCTATCTGATAAAGATCTTAAAAATCTACTAAAACTAGTTGGTTTTGAAGGTCAAAATCTCAAGGAGGCTTGGGCTATTGCTAAAAAAGAAAGTAATGGTCGGCCATTTGCATTCAATGGAAATAGTGAAACTGGAGACAGTTCATATGGTATTTTCCAAATAAATATGCTTGGAATGCTTGGTCCAGATCGTCGTAATAAATTCGATCTACAACACAATGCAGACTTGTTTAATCCCGTCGTAAATGCACAAATTGCATTTCATATGTCAAATGGCGGAGAAAACTGGAGTTCCTGGAAGGGTATCTCTAAAAGAACTAAGGAATGGATTGAAAAATTTCCTAATTAGTTTTTTCCCATAAGTGTTTTTCTTGTTGATATCTATCTTCAAATTCTAAAACACGACGATAATCGCAACATGGGCATATTGGTCTTCCGTCTGAATAGTCTGGCTGAGACCAATATCCCATTCTTGCTCTAAATTTAAAGTCAGCCTCATGTCCATGTTTATCAAATCCAGCCTTGCTGCCCTCTGTAAAGAACCAGTGGTCTGGCTCTGCAAACTGCATAAATAATAATGTTACATAATCATCTTCGTTATCACTAGGATATGGAGTTCTCCAATGAAGCATATCGTTTCCAGAAAATAACACACAACTATTTGGCTCTTCTTCAAACTCTTTATCTTCAACCACCAATTTCCAGTCTATTGTTTTTTCTATACATACATCAAGTGAATACTGGCATGCTGACTGATCCCAATGCTTCCAGAGTTGTGGTTTAATTCCATTTTGCATTTGATACCGTGCTGTATGAAATCCTGCACGTTTTAGATTTTCATTATTAAATGTCTTTTTTGCAATATCAAGAATTTGTCTTTCTGTCTCTTCATCAAAATGAATTTCTGTAAGCCATCTTCCAGCAACTGTGTGATAAAAATGTGGACCGTTAGGACCCATATTTTTTTCTAATATTTGTTTTTTAATAGAGCCGAAAAGATGGGGTGGAAAAAAGTTTGTTATTGATACTGGCTCAGTTATTGCTGGCATTATTACTCCTCATTTGTTCTCTTATTTTTTCAACATAGCCTGGACCCTCTGTAAAATACCAATGATCTGGCTCAACGTAGTGAAAAAACACTACACCAATTTTATCATAATTGTTATACTTTGTTTCTCTCCAATGTTCGTATTTTTCACCCATGAACATTACTGCTTCATTTTCATTAGCCAAAAAGTCTATATCATTTACAAAAATAGGCCAAGGGTCTTTCTGATATAAGACTAGGTCTAAGGTGTATGTACAGGCATTAGCATCTTTATGCCTATGAAGACTAATTGTTTCAGAAGAATACTCTGCAAACAAAGAATAAGATGGAATTAGCGTATTACTATTAAAAAACTCTCTAGCCTTCGGCAAAAGAATATTGCTAAAGTCTTTTAAAATACTTTCTGAGTTATCGCTTAAAAGTTTTCTGCCAAACTCGTCTGTGCCCATATTGTTTAATTTGATATTATTTATAAAATAATTTTTTAAAATATTAAAATCATTGTCTTTTAATACATTAGAAATTATTCCAATTTCTCTGTTAATCTTTTTAGATATAGCAACAACAAAACTATCCGATATTGGAGTTGGATATAAATTATTTAAATCTATATAATGAATATCATAACTATCAACAAAATTAGATAATTTATGCTTCCACTTTTCAACATCTTCTTTTTTTATATCTTCTATAATATACCAGCCTGAGTCTGACATCCATGGTATTACTTTTAAAAATGTATTATATGTTAAATCAAAAATATGAGACGCATCATCAATTATAATATCATAATATATCTCTCCAGTGCTGTTTCTAAATGTATCAAATGTTTCAATTTTTTCTTGATCTGCATACATAGAAAATATATTAATATCATTAATTAAATATTTTTCTATATTATCAACAAGAAATACTTTGGCGTCTGGATATATTTCTCTCCAACATTTACTTGATGCGCCATATCCTATACCTATTTCAAAAATATTTTTTACATTATTTTTATTATAAAATAATTTAGAATATATGTGATGATAGCCATGTTGACTTGCTTTATCTGTTTGATATTTGTTAAAAATATCTTTAAAATATGTTGCATTTTTACTATCAAAATTATTTAAAAAATAATTACTCATATATACCGCCTCATATTTCCACTAAAATAATGATGAATGTAGACCAAGCCTTTATCTTTTAACTCAAAATCAATTCCAAGCGCAATGTCTTTTTCATCAAAGTACTCAAATTGTATCTTAAGTTCTTTTATTAAAGAGTATACGGCATATTGAGAAACATTCCAGAAAAATATATGATCAGTTTGACTATTAAGACTATCGTATATTTTATGTGTTAAAAGATTTATTTTATTTACTAGCATATTAATAAAATTATCTAAATATGGCATTATCATATTTTTTGACACTATTATTTGTCCATCATTGATTGCTGGGTATAGATCAATAGAAGATGTTAAACTATTTACTATTCCATCATCAAATTCTTTTTTTAAGTAAAATATATCTTTATTATATTTATTAAATAATTCTTCTGGGCTTTTATAAAAAATAGTATCCGTATCTAAATAAAGTATTTTATCAAAATCATATTGCTTAAAAGATTCAACAATATTATGCCAACGATGGTGTAAGTACTTATTCCAAGGGTGCTCTGGTATAGTTTCTGTCCATCGAACCATCACGTCCTCATTGTTGAACCTATTCAAAACAACATTATTTTCTTTAAAAAATTTTTCATTAGACAAATCAAATTTTGAAGAATAAAAAAGAACTATATCTATATCAGAAAAACTTCTTATTGTTTGTATTGATTTTAACAACTGTATATAATTGTGATGTGTTAAATATTCTTCATCAAAATGTAACGAATATACTATTGCTTTTTTTATGCCATCCATTGAACAATCACATACCTTAATCCATCTGTAACTGGATGAACCTCATGATTATATACAAAGTTAGATGGGAATATAAGTAATTGATTTTTTTGTGCTTTAAATCTTAACCCAAAACGCTTAAACTCTACATCCCCACCCTCATATTCATCATTTAAATAATATGTTAGAGATATTCTTCTTGTAAAAAATGGATGATCATCAATATGATCATGAAACTTTTGTTCTTTACCATAACGTAATAATTGTGGGTGTTCAAACTTTTCTATTTTTGCTGCATAAAAACTTAAATATTGATCTAAGCATGGCTTTAACTCCTTATGAAATTCTTTAGCAAAATCTGCTAATGTTCCAGTAGCGTTATTCATATGATGTGGAAGCATAATGAGATCTGTATCTCTTGCTTTATAATTTGTGCCAGATTTATTTTCATCTTGACTAACAAGAACCTCTGCTGCCTGCCAAGACAGCCCATCTTCTTCTATTTTTTTTATATACTCCATTGAGTTATTAAAAATATTATCAAAAACAACTATTCCTGGTGCCAGTTCTCTCATGTTACCACTTTCCTATTGGGCATGTAGCGCCTTCTAATTTTACCTTAAGATTCATTAAGCACCCACACTTTTTACACTGTTTTGTAGCATTTATTAATTCTGGACATAATAAACATATATTATATCTTGAATATGCAACTTCGTCTGTCGTTCTTGGTGCTTGTGGGTTTAATAAATCCCAAGGCCTTGTTTCTCCCAGATTTTTCTTATATCTTTGCCAAGCGCTTAATTTTTCTTCCATGCTTATTCTTTCTAATTAGACCAAACCAGACCATCTATATATTTCATTCCAGGAACAACCTGATAATTATTCTTTGCAATACTTAGTTCAACTAGAAGTGGATCACTTAACAAGATTGCTCCAATTTTTTCTGGAACCGATATTTGCTCTATAACATTATTATCTTTAACAGCGTCTATGTAATAGCGACCATCTTCAAAATTTTTTTCTACTAAATTACTATCATTAAGTATTTGTAAAAATGTTTTAGGTATAGCAAAAATATCAACAACTTCTCCATCAATAACGAAAGCCTGGACAGTATAATCTTCTTTAATATGTGTACCTTTATTATAAACAATTGTATCTTCTGTAATCATTTATTTATTATACCCCATACTAAGCACATCCTGCAAGTCCATTATTATATGCTATACCACAATCTCCAGCATATGCACAATCTCCATAACCTTCCCACCATTCAGTGTAAGAGCAAGTCCATCTTGTATATGCTGGTGGAGTCACAGGTGGGGTCACTGGTGGAGTTACAGGTGGAGTCACTGGTGGAGTTACAGGTGGTGTAACAGGTGGTGTAACAGGTGGGGTGACTGGTGGTGTCACTGGTGGGGTTACAGGTGGGGTCACAGGTGGTGTCACTGGTGGGGTCACTGGTGGGGTTACAGGTGGTGTAACAGGTGGGGTCACTGGTGCTGGAGTACAAGAAGGGGTTCCTGCTGCAGAAGAAGATCCGCAAACCCATCCGCTTGGAAGATATCCATAGGCATTTTCTACTCCATTTGCTAAATCAGAACATGATTGATTATATGGTCCAAATGGTCCTTGTGCAGAGTTTGTTGTAGAACAGAATCCATAATAGTTGCTATATGAAACTGGTGTCACAGGTGGGGTCACAGGTGGGGTCACAGGTGGTGTAACAGGTGGGGTCACAGGTGGGGTCACAGGTGGGGTCACAGGGGCTGTTGTACATGAAGCAGTTCCTGCTTGTTGTGTTGCACCGCAAGCCCATCCAACTGGAGGATAGCCGTTAGTATAATCAAAGTTATTATAAAGATCATTACATATTGATGCTACTGTTCCAGTTGCAGTATGAGAATATGGACCTACTAAATAATTGGTTCCTTGATCACAATAACTATAATAAACAGTTGTTGATACTGGTGTCACAGGTGGGGTCACAGGTGGGGTCACTGGAGGAGTCACAGGTGGTGTAACAGGTGGGGTCACTGGTGCTAGAGTACAATCTGGAATACCTTCTGCTGGAGTTGTTCCACAGGCCCATCCTATTGGAGGATAGCCATAGGAATTTTCCCATCCAGAAAGGATTGAAGAACAAGGTCCATATATTGTTGACTCTATTACAGGTTCTAATGTTCCTTGATCGCACCATCCGTAATAGTATGTTGTTACTGGAGTCACAGGTGGGGTCACAGGTGGGGTTACTGGTGGGGTCACAGGTGGTGTCACTGGTGGGGTGACTGGTGGAGTAACAGGAGGTGTAACAGGTGGGGTGACTGGTGGTGTCACTGGTGGTGTCACTGGAGGAGTCACTGGAGGAGTCACAGGTGGGGTGACTGGTGGAGTTACATAATCATAATATTCAAAATCTATTTGTGATTCATAACTTAATAATTGATTAGTATCTGATCTTCCCTTTGCTTTTCCATTATTAGAAGAGTTTGCACCATTTCCAGTTGCTGTTTCATTTCCTAAATTAAATCCAGCGTTTATAATTGTATTTCTTGCATCTGCTCTAGATAAGCCTTCAAGGTTTGGGATTTTTCCCATTCCTTTGGATCCTGCCCATTTGCCTATCCATCCAAGCATTTAGGCACCTACGCAGTCAAATCGCCAATAAGTACCCAGGTATCTGTATCAGTTTTGATAAGAGTTGCTCCAGAATACCTTGCAGCAATTTTCTTGTTAGAATTTTTACTATTAAGGGTAACACCAACAGAACCAGCAAAAGTTACATTACCAGTATTTAATCTTACTACATCTAGCCTTTGTCCAATTGCAAACGGTACAGCAGAATTAAGTGGGACAGTAATAGTTCTGTCAATAGTAGAATCAATCAATAATGTTTGTCCTGCATCTGCAAGACCTAAATTATAATCAGTAGTCTTTGTACTAAGAATTGCTGTATCAAGCATTCCTACCCACGATGTACCGTTATAAATTTGAACTTGATTTATATCAGTTCCGCCATCTGTTTGTTCAACAAAACAAACAGTACCTTTGACTGGAGATGTAATTACTGTATTCCTAGCGGTAGGATTTTGAAATCTATTGACTCCGCCCTTTGCACGAATAACATCATTTACAGTTACTACAGATCCAAAAGTGTGAGCAGCCTGCCAGTTATATGCAACATTTGTGTTGGCTGTACCAGCAACTGCATACCAAGTATCTGATGCTTGATCATACATGTATGCTACTTTGCTTGTTGAACTTACTGTTGACATTATTTAATCACCGACCTAATATCTTCTTCTGTAAAGCCAAGTGCAATAAATTTTGCCATGGCTAATTCCTTTTTCTTTTCTTCTTCTGCGATACTAATAAGTCTTTCTTCATATTTTTTAAGTTCTTCTAAATAATTTGAATATTCTTCGTCATTCATCTGACGAACAACAACTTCTCCACTTTCAATATTATGAAAAGAAATTTCTGGCCTTAACTGATTATTTTTAGTCATTAATTAACACCATACAGCAATGCTGTTCCATTCATTGATCCGCCTGATTCTAAAGTAATTACAAATTGAGTAATTGGACTTGTTGTTTCGATATTTGCCATCCCCATTGCCGATCTTCTAATCGCTCCAGAAGAAAGACCATATGCGCCAAACCAATTCATAATCTTATGAGAAACTGATTGATTATAATCTAAAAGATTTATAACAACTGTTTGATCAGATGATTGGTCAAACTGCATAATTGTAGCCCATGATTCTGAACTTGAATCGACTGATGAAAAGCCAGTTCTCATTTGAATCCAGTGATGTGTTGGAGAACCTGTTGCAGGCTTTGCTGCAACTCTTAAATATGTAGAAGTGTTTCCTTGAATATCTCTTAATACTAACTGAATATTTTTATAACCGCTTGGTACTGCAATTGTATTTGATACTCCAGTCAGCGTAGTTGTTCCAATAAGTGTCATTCCACCACTGCTTATAGTGGCCCAAGAAGGAGTAGAACCATCATTCGTTAAATACTTACCTGAATTACCAGACATTGAAGGAATAACATATGCAGTTGAATCTGTTGCAACTAAAGTTTTAGATGTTGGAATTGTTGTTGAATTAATTGTCAAGCCGTCAACATTAGTTACTGTTGCGCCAGAAGCGATTGCTGTTGTTCCAAGTGTTGGTTGTGAATAAACTAAAGGTGCTTGCCATTTTATACCAAGTGCTTGAGTATTATCGGCAGTTAAGACTGTTCCATTTGCACCAACTGTGAGATTGTCTAAACCTTCTGCTGCTGTTCCAACAAGCAAATCTCCTTTTGCTGCAATGATATTTTTTAAATCATTAATTCTTACCCATGGATCACCAGGTAATAGTGTTGAGTCATAAATATATGTGTCTAGTGCGCTTGAGTCTTTGTCTACCCATAAAACTCCATCTACAATATCTGTTGTTGGTGCTTCATTTGAGTAAAAGGCGGAGGCATATAAAGATTCAACCGCTCCACCATTAGAGTCAGACGCCATAGCAATATATCCATCATGTGGTGATGCTAATGCTGCAATTTGTGCAAGAGTAAGATAATCAGAACCAATTCCAAGTTCTTCTTGGTCTTCGATTCTATCTTTTAAACCCTGCAAATGTTTTGCTAGTGATGGGTTTGGAAAATTTGTATCTGTTCTAGTAATATCATAATCATAATCGCCATAAAGAAACGCTTTAAGGGCTGCCTGAATGTCCGCCGTGTCATCATAACCTGGCTGCTTTGTATTATATAAACCACCGATATCTTCTACTGCCACTTAAATCACCCCTTTGATTATACCACCGAAATATGTAAATTAGCCATCCTAGGCTCACTTACATCTACCCAAGACGTTCCATTAAATTCCTTTGCATAAAATGTTATTTTAAGTCTTTCTGGCTCTGTAATGGTTGCGTCTATCTTTTCTGTTTTTATAGAACTTACTATTGGATACCCTGCTGAAGTAGAAAAGGTAACCTGAACACTAAAATTAGAAGCATCTGTAGATCCTACATATGAGGGATCGACTATCTGAGATGTATTTATATAGCAATAATTAACTGATGGAAATCCAATACTTACATTTGAAGAGTATGTGTTTGGAATTAATTTTGTAAGTGGTTGCCATTGAACTGTTCCTAACGCTTCTCTATATTGATAAATCATTAGGTATTCATTTTCTACATCTTGACTATCTAAATTAATAAAAAGATCAAATAATTGAGGATCCTGACCTATTTCATTTTCCCAGTCAATCTCATCAGGCTGTCCATTTGCAACAAAAATTAATGATCCACGATCACCATCTGGACCATAGTCTAACTGAACTTCAATTTGATCTGGTCCACTAAATACTGCTAATTCATCTGTAAATAATACTGCGTCTACCATTAAATTTCTACCCACTTAGCATATAGAGTAATATCAGATGACCCTCCTGGTGAGTATGGCCATACAACTTGTTCTAGAAGTTCGTCTGTTGTATACCATCCGCTAAATGTGTAACCACTTCTTGTAGTTGTTGGGTCAACTGTAATTTCTGTATTCAAACTACTAAAAATAGTTTCATCTGTTAAGAAACTTCCAGGTGAAACAGAAGATCCTCCGTTAGCATTAAATGTGACGGTATGTGAATCTGCTTCCCATTTTGAATAAAAGTTTATATCTGATGTTCCAACTGCATAGTAATCTCCTGGATTATAAATTGCACCAGTTCCATCGTTTGTTTTTGTCCAACCAATAAATGAATATCCATTTTTATACAACAAACCTTTATTTAAAATTATTAAATTATCATTTTTTGCATATCGATTATCATCTTTTGGAGTATCTCCAAACACATCTGTTCCTGCAATATATGTAACGCCATATGTTGTTGCAGAAACTCCAGACGAAGATGAAACTTGATCTTGTACTGTTATATTGCCCGTTAGTACGGTTGTAATTTCGGGAAAATTTTCTCCAGCCTTTGTTATTTGAACATCGTAAACATATGTTTTTGTTGGATCTAAATATGAAGAATCTTCTGGTCTAATGCTGCACTCTATATATCCACCCGTAGATGAGACTGTTGCGTAACATCTATGATATCCAGGTTCGCTTGGTCCACCACGTGATTCTGCAAAAGCAAAGGTAACTGTATTGTTACTGTATGGACCCAACGGAAAAGCATCTCCGTTTGCATCTTTTGGGATTATCCTAAACTTAAGGGTGTCTCCCTTATAGTAATTAATATTGTATGTTCCTGGAAATGCCATAGTTCCTCCTCGTAAATTATATCACAGATACGTATATTGAATTCATTAGTACTGATGAGTCATAGTCTGTTCTAATTTGTGGAACTGCTCCAGAACTCCACATAGCGTTATCTTCAATAAAAAAATGTTGAGTTACATACATATTATAGACATACTGATATTTTAATGATGCAACAAACTGTGAAATTTCAGTGGTAGATTTAGGAAAAAATGTTCTAATCCAAACCTCTGTATTATTACTGTAGGTAGTAAGTTCAAAGTTGTATGTTACGAATATTTGGGAGCCTATTTTTAAACCTTTAAAGTTTAACTGTCTGGAGTTTTCATTCCATAGGCTTGCTGAACCTTCTGGTAAATATTTTTCATTTGTATTCCCGCCTTTAGAATCTACCCAAACACTTACCCACCCATCGTCTCCCTGGTTTGCACCTAATCTTATTTCTTTTCTATTTTGATTAAAATATGAACCCCATCCAGATTGCTGTCCAGATGCAGACAAAGAACTTAGCCCATCTTTACCAGGTGTACCTCTTTCGCCTTTAGGGCCTGCAATGCCGTCTTTTCCTGCAGGTCCCTGAGGCCCAGGTACACCCTGTAACCCTTGTGGCCCCATAGGTCCAGGTACTGGAACATAGTTAATTAAAACATCAGTGTTAGTAGTTTGAGTTTCTACAACTTGTGCAGCATAACTTGATTTTTTGCTTGATGGAAAGTCCATGGATTTTGAGACTGCCATGGATTACTCCTATAGATCTCCGACTTTATTTACTGTCAAAATAATTGACGGTATAGAAGGAACTCCAACTGGAGTAACAGCATCACTAATTGCCCCAATAGAAACGCTTGTAGATTCTGTATACCACATTAACTGAAAATCTTGTGGAAGTGTATTGCAATCAACAAAGAAGTTCCATGCAGCAACATTAAATGTATTATTGTTTGCCATATGAACTATTGTTGCAGTATCTGGAACATCTACTCCATTATGTCTTAGCCAAATATAAATATCTGCAGAAGATCCGCCTGTTTTTTGTAATTGTGCAGAGAATGCAATATTATAAATTCCTAAAGTATCCATTGTAATGTGTGATCCGTCTACAATAGAAACTCCATTACTTACATCTGTTGAATTTAATTCAAATGGTTTTATTGATCCTCCAGTTTGAACCGTTGTATCAAAAAATGATCCGAACTTTAAATTTGTAATTGATCCAGGTTCTCCTTGTGGGCCAGGTTCTCCTTGAGGACCCTGCTCTCCTTCAAGACCATTTAAGCCAGGTTCGCCTTTTGCTGCAATTAAATCCCAAAACAATCCTTCAGATGGTGTGTCTCCAACATTTCCACCATTTGCATTTTTGCGATACCAGGTTTGTCCTTCATATGTAACTATATCGCCAACTGCATATGCTGCACCTGGATTATAAGCACCATTGTAATACCATACGGCATCGGCACCTGCTGGACCTGTTTCACCAGTTTCTCCTTGAGGACCTTGTGGGCCTACAGAGCCTGCATCTCCCTGATCTCCTTTTGCGCCTGGCATAGGAACAATCTTAATAACTGCCATTATAAAGTACCTCCTGGTGTAACATCACCGATAACATAAATTGTTCCAACAACTGGTGTCCAAACAATGTCTTCTATTTCTTCTGGAATAATTACCTGCACGTCAAATGGCAACTCTGCAACATTTGCTAAATATCCACTACCCCAATTTTTTGTAACAGATGCGTATGCAGTAATATCAACAAAACCTTCTCCTGGCTCACAATCAAGCGCATCTAAAACGTTCCCTGACTGATCATAGGCGGTACAACGATAAATCCAACCTTCTGTATTATAATAAGTCGCTTCATCGTCTTGATAAAATTCTACTCGTAATGTTGCTGTGTCTCCACGAACGGCTCTCCATTGTATAGTAACTGGATCAGCACCAAAAATTTCGGGAGAACATAGATTTGCCATAATAGAAAGATTATACCATGAAATATGGACTTGCCCCAAGATCGGTGGGTATGAGAGACGGATCAAGGGGCAAGCAATTAAAAGTATATCATAAAGGTATAAAACGGACAGGTATTAGTTAAAGTATTTGAAGTAGATAAAAGTTTATGGTATAGTGTTTATAGGGTTTGTGGGGGACTTTGCACTAGAGATAAAACTCACTTCTCACCAGTAGATGTAATAAAAAATCTATGGGGGGAGGGGGGGACTTTCCCTCAGAGATTAAACTCTTTATATATAATATATATATTACTTATTATGGTTAGATACATGTTCTAAAAGAATATCGTACATACGGTCTAATTTTTTATGTATTTCTTTTCTATCTTCTTCAGCATGTGTTTGATTTTTTTCTAAACGAGTAACCTGGTCTTTTAGTGATGATCCAGAATTAGGTTTTAATTCAGATTTAATTTCTTCAAAGTAATGTTTTGTAAGCCACTTGACTGCAGCAGCAAAACCTGCTAGAATAGTACTAATGCCTATTATGATTTCTATTACCAATGCAGTTCCCTCTGTAGCAAACATAACGGGTAAATTATAAGGGGAGTTTTTAAAAAATGAAAACTATTTCAAAACTATATTATAAACTTAAGTTCTATATCTGGAAAAAAAGAAACCCTAAAAAAGAGGACTATATTTACTAATGTCAGAGATCAATCCATTTTTTGATGATTTTATAAATGATGAATTTTTTACGTTATTGTCTCAAAATATGGAAAAAATTACACCACAAATGACCACTGGTCAATTTTGCCATGATTGTAATCATAAAGAATGTACCAAAAAACCACCAGAAACAATTGGAAGATTTGAAGATCCAAAATTTCCTCCATTTACTTATTATTTTAATAATTATGGGTTTAGGTCTGATGACTTTGATCCAGACACTGCTAAAGAAAACTTTTTATTTGCAGGATGCTCAAATACTTTTGGTATAGGTTTGCCTATAGAATTTACCTGGTCTCATCAATTTAATTCTTTATTTAACAAAACAAATTTTTTTAGTCTTGGAGTAAACAGTGCATCAATAGATGCAATAATTCATAACATAAACGTGTACATAAATAAGATAGGCATTCCAAAAGGCATAGTAATTCTTTTTCCAGATTTATGGAGATTCTTAACTAGGGTTGATTTTTCTACAGAAGAGCATGGAAAGTTTAGTCAATGGTCAAACATAGGCAGAAATGGTATTAAAAATCAAATTATTGGAGAACATCCTAAACAAGAAATGAACTTTGTATATAGTATGTTTGAAACAAATAGTGTCTTGAGATCATATCAGGGTTTATATGCTTTAGAATTGCTTTGTAAAAAATTAAATATACCCTTGCTATGGTCAACATGGAGTTCTGAATTTAATAAGTATGCTGATACTGTATTAAGTGAAAAACTTAATTGCTACGGCAATTTATTAAATGAAGTTAACTTTACAGATTATAAAAAATTTGAAAAAGTTCAAAAAGAAAATAAAAGTATTTATTGGACACAAAATCGAGAAGTTCATCCTAATGGTGCACAGCACCTTATGTGGGCAGAAGGACTCTATAGACTATGGAACAAGAAATACCCAGACTTTGAAAAATAAAATAATAGAAACTTTAGAGTATTCAACAAATATAATAATCTCGCCAGATATGGATGGTTTCGTTTCGGCGCAATTACTAAATAGATATAACGGTTCTAAAGTCGTCGGTACATATGACAAAAACATTCTTTGTCTTTCCGACGGAATAAGCCCTAGAGATTGTTTGTTTGTTGATTGCGATATAAATCATCCAGACTATGTTTCAATCGGCAATCACATGCGTCTGGCAAATGACAATATGTCGTCAAAAAGTTTTAACCCCAATATTCATTTTGGCATATCAAAATACAGCGACAAGTTTCCATTCGCAACCGCTTATTTAATTGCTTATGCTACGGATATTACAACATCGGCGACAGATATGATACGCATGGCATACGCTGACTCAACCCTACGCAATATGGATAATTACAGCGACAACATGCGAACATGGTCTGATAGGATGAGATGCCCTGCAGTTGAGTATGTTATTTATGAAACCGAGTATGCCAGACAAATTGACGACGGTATACGAATCAAGTATCCAAACCAATCCTTTACGTCAAAAAGATATGGCAAAGATCGGTATATACAAACCCTTAATGAGGCATTTGTCCAAGAGAAGGTTTCACATGAAACATTAAATAGGGGATATAAATACCAAACCGATAAAGTTGGTTTGACGACCATGAAGAAATATATGTGTGATATTTTCTCATATGCTGAAGTATTTGGTGGAGAGTATTCCGTTACGTATTATGATAAAATGGATTGGTGAGTAATGATGTTAAGTTTACGGATCTATTTGATCCTTCTCAGCCAAGAAGTGATAGGGATTTAATTGAGTCCCGCCTTGAAATTTGTAATAGTTGTGAATTTTTTAATAAGCGTATGGTTAAGTGTAGAAAATGTGGTTGTTTTATGAAATTAAAGACAACTCTTAGACAAGCGAAATGTCCAATTGGCAAATGGTAATAGATCTGATACAATATAAAAACAATAAAGGAGAAAGTATGATTACAAGAGATACGATTATAGATGCAGTTGTTAGTGTTGTAGAAAATAATGTTATTTCTCAAACACCAAGAGCAGTTAGTGAAGAACAGTTAAAAGAGATTCTAGATAGTGGTAGAGAAGGTCTTGTTGCTACCGCCAATGCAATTGCGGATAAACTGCTTAACAAATCAGTTTAGTTATTGTCGTTTTGACAAGAACATTTATCGCAACATGTTTCTTTAAACATTTTTAGTGCCAAACCATCATTTTCTGGTCTGCCCATATCTTCCCAAAATTTTTCTCTGCCCATATTGTCAAAATCTGAAATTTTTTCTGATTCTGTCATATTGATGTCCATCCTTGTGATTCTGCTTTACCTGATGCGATCCAATCTCTATGTAGTTCATGTTGATAGGACCAATCGGTTTTATGTGTATCCCCGCCACAAAGATCACAGATTTCTGAATCCATTTCTTGATATACGTGTATACAATTCATAAAACCATTATACCAAAAATCTGAATTTTTTGCTAAGATGTATGATGCGTAAAATAATAATAAAAAAGCAAAAAAAATAGTGAGCACATTTAAGGCTCACCATTTATGTTTATTATTCTTTTTTGCCGATAACCCAACCACTATGAATTCCGATGAGTGGGGCATCTACATTTACAGCATAGCCGAGTGGCAATTCTGTTTCTAACTTCTCAATGAAGGTTTGAACCTTAGATGATGAACCAAAACTCATGTTTTTGGTCTCTCCGTTAGTTGTTGTTAGTCGTACATTTATCATTGTTATTCTCTCCTAATTCTATTCTATCATTTATTTGGTTGTAATGTGAGCGGTCATAGTTAGCAATAGTACCACCATTAGCAAGGTGAGCCTTTCTCCGTAATTGCTCTACGCTATACCCTGCCACTATAACACGCACTCGCATGGCTCAATGGCGTAATCCTCGTTATCACCATAAAAGATAATGCCTCTGCCTGAGCATGTATCGCAGTCTATAATTTGTAGTGAGTTTATCATTTGATAACCTTCTTTCTATCTAATAATTCTATTCTATCTTAGGGGTCTGACAAATTGACTACTTATTTGCTAAGGCTCACTGTGATTTATCTCACATTTATTTGCTTAGGCTCATTAGCCTTTTGTCTTTTATTTATTTGTATAGGAGTATCCTATCATGTACCCTGCTAAAAGTCAAGGCCATTTTGTGTGGTGTTGGTCACATGACAAATCGGACATATCGGACACTTACCTAGAAAAAGTTATCCACAGGTCTGACCATTCATGTGTGGATAAGTTATGTGACCTTTATCACAAAAATAGTTTTCCGACACGCCCGAAAAACACCCTAATTTGTCAGTGGTAGGTGATAGGATACTATGTATCAAGATAAATAAAAGAAAGGTGGTCTAAAATGACTACACTAACAATAACAAAATGCGTAGACCATAATCCTATGATGTCTGCTATCTCTAATGTAGGAGATGAGCAATTTACTTTCTGCCAAGATTGTGAGCAGAACATTGAGCGTTGGTATAACGATACTGACCCAGAGCGTCTACCTATGTGGACAGATTGGAAGGTGTCTAAGTGAGCATTTGGACTAAACTCGCTACTGTTAGCGATTACCCTAAAGGCATGATGAACCTATGTCAATGTGGACAGGTTATCTTAGCCCCCGCAACAATTCACGACATTTGCGAAATCAATGGTGATTGTATGCACAATGTATGCGTTTCTAATAGAAAGGAAAACTAATGATAACTGTTAGACTAACATCTTATAACGGCAACACTAAGGCAATGCCCTTCTATACTGAAGCGCAAGTGCGTAAGTTTATTGCCACACTACCTTCACACCTAAATAAAAACACTTCCCTAAAATTAGAGTGTGACTTATTAGCAATTAGCGGAACAATTAGAGGAGAGATAAATGAAAACTAATTTTGAGATAACACAAGAGATAAATACTCTTGCTAAAAAGCACTATGGTGACATGGATTTAGCATTTGCATGGGGTTGCGCTCAAGCACTACTAACTGTTCAACAATTAGAAATTATTCTTGGAATACTAAAAGAAAAGGAGTCTAACTAATGAAAAGATTTATTTATTCTATTGCCGTTGAGGTAATTGCAGAAGACCAAGACCATGCGACATGGCTAATCTATAACACTAATTTGTCTGAATTGAAAACAAATTGTTTTGAGATTGAAGAAGAGGAAATTGACTAATGAAAACACTTCAAGAAAAATTAGATTTAGTTTCTAAAGAATTAGAACCAATACTTTGGGAACTATTAGATGAAATTGAAAAAGAATAAATAAAAAAGTTTTTGTAACAAAGTGCAAAAACTGCCTAGGCGATCTACCTAGCCCCCGCAGTCGGGCGTGTCGTTATAAAAATGTTACATTACTTACGGCGTGTCGCCTTGACTTTTTGGACTTTGTGTGTTATTCTTACAGTATTAGAAAATAAAGAAAGGTCGTTAAAATGTCGACATTTGATAGAATACTAAAGGCTCAACAAGAGCAACGCAAAATCCAAGCGGAAAAGGATAAAGCCGTGGTTGAGGCTATGTTTTCAAATAATCCTCGCCCCCTAAATAATGCTTATCTACTTAGAAAAATTGAGAGATAAATCACACCGACACAACGGCGTGTCGAATTGACTTTTTAGCAAAAAAATGAAATAATAGAATTATTAGAAACTAAAGAAAGGTGACAACTTATGTCAGCAAATGTCTATACTATCGAAAACCTACTTGTAGGAAAACTCTATAACTCAAAAACCCTAACAGGTGAAATCGTATCAGCAGAACCTCACCCTCACGCCGTATGGTATGACGGCTGCGAGGCTTATCGTGTAGAGGTAAGAAAATCAACGGGCGGTTATACTTACCGCTCAGTAGCAGTAAAGGTAAATGACTAATGAAACTTCACGAATTTCAAGAAATGGTAAAGGCGCAACGCCAAGCCCAACAATTGACAAACTTAGAGAAAATCGCTAAAATTGTAGAAAACACAAACACGAAAGGTAATAACTAAATGACTACAACAACTTACACAGACTTCCCTTTTACCGTAAATGGTATCAACTTTATTTCACGAGTTTATTCTCATTCAGAATTTTTAACCAAAATTAACTCTCTGCCTGCGGGAGTATTCGCACAACTAAATCAAGACGCAGTAACCGACATAATTGGTGACCCGTCGCTACTTTCTAATGATGAATTACTTTCAGAATTGGACCGAGTAAATGATGGTGGCTCTCATGCGTTTATTTTGTTAGGAGCAAACTAATGCCAATGACACGAAAAGAATACATCAAAACTTCTAACATTCTAAAAGGATTTGTAGATGAAATTCATCCGCAAGTCTTTGAGGATTTAGTGGAGGAATTCGCTCAATACTTTGGAAGTGATAATGAAAGATTTGATAAAGCAAGATTTGAAAAGGCTTGCGGTATTGATGAGTTAGGATTGATAGACGCATGAACAGATTTCTAACTTCACTCGTTCAGTTATTTTTGTGGCTTCCAATTTTAATTATTGCTCGTCAACTAATAAAAGAAAAACTAAGTAAATAAAAAAAGATCCTAAGCATGATTTAAAACTGCTTGAAATTTCAACTAAAATCGCCTAGGCACTTATCCACAGGCTTATCCACAATGTGAATTACGTTACAATAAAAATTTTTTCCGAATTACGGCGTGTCGGTTTGATTTTTGTCAGACCCTCATGATAGGATTACAGAGTAATAAAGAAAGGAAAACTAAATGACTACACTATACACAGACCAATTCTATCGAATTGTTGATGAAAATTATTTTTGCTGCGGAGAGATAATGTTTCGCTATTATTGTCTATCTTGTGATGAGTTTATGGGCTGCTACTTTTGTGAGTTTGATTACACCGAAAGACACGATTGCGAATTGGCTTGATTTTGTCAGCCCACTATGGTAAGTTTAGATTATTGAAAGAAAGGAAATAAAAATGGATAAATTGGAATACGCACTACGACAGATTGCTAATTGTAATCTATGCGAAGGCAAGGGTGTTTTTTACTTTGGTAGCGGAGACTACTATGACTTTGAGGATTGCGATTGTAATACTTATGGAATTATCTTTGACCATGACGGCGAAGTAATTTGGGATAATGGCTTGCTAAGTGAGCCTGAACTATTTTTGACACAGGAGGCTTACTAAAATGGGAAGTAATTTTGCTAATGATTTGGCTTTGGCTGATAATCTTGATATTGAAACTCAGATAGGGATACACTTATCTTCTAATCACTACCCGCCCGTTCCTGCGTTCATGATTGACCCTTGTGTTCAAGCCATAGATGCGGTAAATGATGCTGGACTTTGGGATTTAGAAATACCTATGCCTGAAGGCGTAACCTATAAGGGTTTGACTACTGCTCCCGCATGGGCTATTATTGAACAACACCACTTAGATGCTTGGATTATTGAAAGAGAGGAATACTAAAATGCAATATGACTATGTAATTACTACCTACTATGACGGGGAACTAAAGAATACTCATAGACTAACTGACCTATTTGATGCTGTTGAGGTTTGGGGCTTGTGTAAAGACTTTGGCGATGCTAAAGAATACGCAACTTATAATTTCACAGACCTAACAGGTAAAATGTATACTAAAACTTTTTATCGTAATGGTGAAGTAAGCATTCGCTAAATGTCTGCTACAATAAAAAGCATGGAATACGCCTTTGTCGATGTCCTCAATGTAGACCAACTCATGGTTGATGATTTGGTTGAAATTGAGGGCGACATTGTGCAGATCATTGCAATAAGTTCTTTGCCAAATGGATTTGCAATTGGTTATCAAAATGATTTTGGTGAAAAAGAATTAGTTGAAGTTGATGACTATGCACAATTTAATTTATATGTAATGAAAGATGAATAAAACCGCCTAGCAAAACGGACATATCGGACATTTGCATTTTTATTATTTTTATGATAAGATTATTACATGATGAAAAAAACGGCTGAGGAATTACGCAGACTTATGGAATTACGCAGATCTAATGCTGCTACTCCATTAAGGAATAAAAAATCCTACTCCCGTAAAGTTAAACACAAAAAATTTGACTTATCAAAATAAAAATGTTATAATAAAAATAAAGAAAGGACCCCCATGAAACTAAAACGTTCTATGGATAGGAAGGTGACAAATGCCGTATCAAAAAATGGAAAGACCCCAACAATTGCCAACACATTCGGATTACCTGCTGGAAAAAATTTCTCGTGTCCTGGTGCCACTAACACTTGTGAGAGCGTTTGCTATGCAGGAAAACTTGAAAGAGTATACAAAGGAGTAAAGGCTGTCCTACTTCACAATTGGGAATTGTTAAAAGACGCAGACCATGATACTATGGAAAATCTGCTGCAAGATATGATTGATGATTTCAAGAAAGATTGTGAAAAACGAGAAGCCCCTATGCTATTTCGTATTCACTGGGATGGCGATTTCTTTAGTGATGAGTACGCATTCGCATGGAAGCACGTAATCCTTAATAATCCTGATATTAAATTCTGGGTATATACAAGAGTAGCCTCTGCAGCCAATATGCTAAAAGATATTGATAATCTGTCTCTCTATTACTCAACAGATAAAGATAATAAAGAGATTGCTATTAGTCTTAATAAGGATAAAGGAATTAGATTAGCATACCTTGCAGATACCTTCGCAATTGGGCAGGCAGATCTAAAGGCAATGATAGGCAAGGTAGGTGCTAAGTGCCCTGAGAATAGAAAGCAAATACCTCTAATCTCACAGGCTGGCAGTGCTTGCGTGTCGTGTGGCTTGTGTATTGATGAGAAATCTGATATAGTATTTTCTGCTAAAAAGAAGTGAGAATAAATGAAAATAATCCTATTACTTGTGTGGGCAATAATCCTATGGATATTGTTCTATCCCCCGCTAAAGTGATTTACCTCACAAATCTCATATTTTGAGATTTTTAGGGAAAATAACTTGACAAACCCAAAAATAAATGAAATAATAAATACCATAACCGAAAACAAAGGAGAAAGAAAAATGGCAGTATCAACAAGCACTTACAAGGTAGGCGACCTCTATACCTCACAGAAGTCAAAGGTAACAGGCACTATCACAGAAATCAAGCCAAACAATGACGGAACAAGCGTTCGTGTCAAACTTGATGTCAATGGCACACCACGCTGGACAACTTGGACGGCTAAGTAATTCCTAAACAGGAAAAGTCCTGAGCATGACTACTAAAACTGCTCACTTGACTTTCTAACTGAAAAATGTTAGACTTAGACATAACCCAAAACCCATAAGAAAGGAAAAACAAATGGCAAGAGGCAAAGCGATAAATGTAAAAATCGCTACAACTAAAGTTATCAAAGCACTTGAAAGCGCACTTGATAAACTAAATAAAGACTTCGCTTCACAGGAGGCGAACGAAGCAAAGCACGATAAGGCAGTAAAGGCATGGAATAAAGAACTTGCTAAAGTTGCTATGTCTGCTATCAACAAGGCAGAGGATTTATCTGCTCATACTCGCTACAATGGCGAAATCACAGTTCAGTTCTCATTACCTAAAGGTTCTATTGAACTACCTGCTGAGCCAAAGAAGGAATACACAACTGTCCATGAGTGGCAGTATCGTGAGCAGAAAGAGGAAATTGAGAACGCAATTCGTATTCTCAAGATGACAGATGAGGAAGTTGTTTCAACTTCTACTTACAACGCTATCGCCCGATACTTGTAAAATTACTTTCCTGAGCATGAAATAAAACTGCTCAACACATAACCCAACAGAAAGGCAAAACAAATGTATAAACTAACTATTAGCAAAGGCAAGAAGGAAATGCTATCTTTCATAGATAGAAACGCTGTTGCCGCACATTCTCTTGTACAAAACGCAAACAAGAGTGTAAAGAGTGGCGCTAAGTATTCGTATACATACGCATACATCAAACCATAATTTTCTTTCCTGATAAGCCCCGCTAAAAAATGAAGTGACGAAAGTCCTTGCGGGTATTCCTGGAAAGATCATCCTGAGCATGATGTAAAACTGCTCCTTCTTCAAAAATCGCCTAGGGGGATGTGATCTAAATCATAGTCCAATATATGAGATTATTTACGTACCTGATTTGATTTCCCCCCTAAAAAATGCTATGCTTAGATTATTAAAGAAAGGATAAACATGATAAGCACAATGCTTGAAATACAAAACGCAACATCAGAAGCAGTTCACGACCCAATGATAATGGAGATGGCTTCTGCTATTTATCACAACAAAGACGAAATGTCAGGCGAGGAATTTGCTCGTGCTTTATTTCAATACTCAGCAGCCCTTTCGGCTATGACCTCTACATTAGTTACCCATGTATTATTGACAGAAGCAGAATTAAATGTTATGCTTGATACTATTAAAGAATTTGATGAAATTGGAAAGGATGTAACAAATGACAACTGATACTCACTACATGACACGAGAGTTTCTCGAAACTACCCTTGTACAAAACAAGGAGCGCATTGCCCAACTGGAAGAACACATTCAGAATGTAACACAACGTTCATACGGTGAGGCTGCAGAGCGCAACCGTATGCGTAATGAAATGCAAGAGTGGACCATGGAGCAATTGGATGAAGATTCAATTACAGAATCGCAGGCTGAAGAAATTGCATCAATTTGTGGATTTGAATTAACTAAAGAATTCGAAGTTGAGGTTACCGTTATGTACTCAGTGACTGTTAATGCACGTAATGAAGAATTGGCACAGAATGCAATCTATGATATTGATTTTGATTCAGTGTCTTATAACGGCGACTCAATTACTTATCTGTCGTCAAGCGTCGACAATATAGACATGTAGTCTTCTTGGCCTTCATGAAAGGGGCCAAGATTAATAGCGGATCCTCTCTTTCATCCTTTCTTAAAGAGGACCGCAAGGGACCTGAGCACGTCCATGTAAACTGCTCCATTGCAAATTTCCTAGGCAGCAAAAATTTAAAATGTCAAGTTTACGGCGTGTCGGGGCATTAAGTAACAGGATTTGCTTTTGTCAGGGGGTTGTGCTAAGATTGTTAAATCAATTACAGAAAGGACAAAATAATGGCGCATGAATTAGAAACGCAAAATGGCGTTGCTTCTTTCGCATCATTCCGTGAGCCTGCTTGGCATGGTCTTGGCACAGTATTCACGGAAGAAAAAACAACAGCAGAAATGTTATCTGCTGCTAA